>Ga0075444_10000125_pt1 | contig 42170 bp, 54 predicted proteins | sample CoawatmetaG01DNA_FD_76836 | JGI IMG/M metagenome (GOLD analysis project Ga0075444, IMG submission 76836) | Marine microbial communities from the West Antarctic Peninsula - Coastal water metaG017-DNA | ecosystem: Environmental > Aquatic > Marine > Coastal | place: Atlantic Ocean: West Antarctic... | reverse complement strand
TACATTCACAGTTGCTTGTTCTAAGTTATCCCAATTTATCATACCACTCCGCGAATAGTTCTCCGTAGTATTTAGCCGAGCTCGGCGACATATGGTTACTATAGTTGCTAAACTGTTGTTCATGTGTTAGTTCTTCTTTGTATACCAGACTGTAACATGGAGCAGTAAACATTTGGAAGTTATGCCAATCAAATGCGCCTCGTACAGAACCGTCTGTGTTCCAATTGGCACTATCCATAAAGCCTATATGTGGTATAATGTCTATGCCTCGTTGCTTTGCTCTGGTAATAGCACCATCGATTGTCATACACTGCATATACTCGTCAAACTCTATGGGGTATAGTGTTTCGTAATACTGTCGTACTTGTCGAGCTCGATCTTTTGAACCGTGAAGGACTGTTGCCGTATTTGGTCGTAAATCGCTAACAGCAAACATCATTTGTTTGTGATCTAAATATGAAGTGCCTGTTATACTGCCTTCTACTTCATTGAGCAATCCGCGGGTACGATCAAACTTTGGTGCTTGTGGATGTCCTTGTACCATTTGTCTACTGGTAGCAGTAAATCCACACAACACTTTGTCTGTGTTTACGTTAAACCTAGGTTCGTTGTACACACAGTCTAAGCCTAGCAGTATACTTTGATTACTCAAACTGCCGTATGCCCAATAGTACTCTGGTGTTAAGCCTAAGTGTTTGGCAAACAGTTCTGGCCAACTAGTACCAGGATGTTTTTGACCTTGTATGCTCACGCCGGATGCATATTCAATTTCCTGACAACGTGTAAAGAAACTGTCGCCTATTAACCATAGTTTACCCATTATAATACTCCGTGTATTTGTCTGCGTACACTTTTGCCGCTTCGGGCGATATGTGATTACTGTACATCATCATTGTGGAATTGTTTATGTCCCAGTTGTCAAATTCATTATAGCCGTCGCCTTTATTTAGTCTGTGTTCCCAATCCCAATGGTGAGCATCTAACAAACTAGGCGCATCAAACATTTCACTGTGACACCAATTATACACATCCTTACTACTGTGTCCTTCTGGGAATATATCTTGTATCAAGTTCCAATAGTGAAAGTCTAATATTCCAGCATGTGGTATGATGTTCATACCTCTAGTTTTTGCTATACCAATTGCTCCGTCTATGAGCATGTGTTGTATGTACTGTTCATACTCCGCACTATACATTTGATCATAGTATTCAATTTGTGCTTTGTTTTTTGGATTCCGGGTATCTTCTTGGAGTGAGTCTGTTGGCATGCCTAGTAAGTTTAGTTCTGTATGTCGTACTCTGTCTTCACGAAAGTTAGCATAGCCAACTGTGTGATCAAATCTTTTTGTGCTGGAGCCACGCATCAATCCACGTATTGTAGCAGTAAAGCCTACTAGCACTACATCATTCTCGCTGTCATACTGTGGGTGTGACCATAAGTGTTCTAATCCAAACAGTATGCTGGTATTACTGGTTCCACCTATTGCCCAGTAGTGAGTTGGCTCTAGGCCTATGTTATGAGCAAAGTGTTCAGTCCAACTGCTGTTTGGCAAACGTTGGTCCGCATGTATGCATTTGGTAAAGTAACTGTCGCCTATTATCCACAGTTTACCCATTGTAATATTCCGTAAATGTAGTTGCGTATTGTTTTGCTGTTTGGGGAGACATGTGATTACTGTATAATCTAAATTGCTCTTCTTCCTCCACAGCATGTTTATACCCTGTGTTGTAACTGGGTACTGAAAAGATTTCTTTGTTGTGCCAATCAAAACTTTGTTCTACTGATTGGTCTGTGTTCCAATAAGGATAGTCTATAAAGCCTGGGTGTGCTATCAAGTCTATGCCTCGTTGCTTTGCTCTAGTAATGGCACCGTCAATGGTCATACATTGCATATACTCATCGAACTCTATGGGATATAGTGTTTCGTAGTAGTCTTGTACTAACTTTTTTATTGCTGGTGTGAGCATACTTCTGTCTAATAGTTTTTCAGCATTAGCCATGCCCATTGGAAATTGTGTTTGATCTAAAAATGTAGTGCACACTATACTGCCTTCTACTTCATTGCGTAACCCACGAGCACGATCAAACTTTGGTGCGGTGTGATGTCCTTGTACTATTTGTCTACTTGTAGCAGTAAAACCACATAACACTTTGTCGGTGTTTATGTTGAATCTAGGATGATCGTACACACAATCTAAACCCAGTAGTATACTTTGATTGCTTAAACTACCGTAACTCCAGTAGTACTCAGGATCATGGCCTATGTTTTTAGCAAACTGTTCTGTCCAACTGTCGCCCACATACCGCTCATCTGTTTGCGTATGCTGACAACGTGTTAAGAAACTGTCGCCTATAATCCATAACTTGTTCACAGTATTAGGTCCCCCTTTTTAAACCATGTTATCATACTCCGTCTTGTTCCGCCAGTAATTGGTAATACTTCATGTACTTGCGTACCACCGTCAAACAAACAACATAAGCCTTGTGTCTTAGGCAAATGATAATCGCCTATAACAAACTCACCGCCCTCATAGTCAGCAGGGTCACTTAACTGTATAATCATAGTGTATTGTCGTTTAGCAAGTCCGCTACCTTCAACACCCGAGTCTATGTGTCTATACAAGAAGTCGCCCTTTACATAGGATAACAAGTTACATTCTTGTGTTATACCTGTTACCCAGTTAGATAGTTTTTGTTCTAGTAACTGTCTGCCTGTTATATCCAGTTGGGAAATAGTTTGTTCAAGATCAGTATCCGTTGTCCTACGTCGCAGTTCGAAAGTGGGCAGGTCCTTGGCACTACGGTTATGTGTAGTAGTTAAATTGTTTTCAAACACGTCAGGATATATTTTTGTAGCATAGGGTTTGCCTACTGCTAGTTGTAGTATATGCTGGCATTCCAGTGGCGTAAATAACACTTGTTGCTGTCTCATGTTCCACCCATAATAATGTCCGTTAACGGAGAGTCAATAGAGATTTCGCAAAAATCGGAGTTTGGAGTTACCCTTCTCCGCCTTCGCCTAAATGTGCTTCGAACCTGCGTCTAATGTAGTTTTTGCTCATTCCTAAGTCATACTTTGTATACATAAAGTTTACAAATCTTCTTCTCATAACCTCTTTCTGGTCATTTGGTACATACATTAGTTGGGTTGCGTATGCTTCGCATTCTCTGTCTAATTTGTGGTTCTTGTCAAAGTATTGTCTAATACCTGACACACCTAATGTCCTAATATTTTGCTTCACGTGTGTTAGTTCGTGTTGTATTAACCCTTCATCATCTTTGTATTCAGGCCTTACGAACGACACCGTTCCAATATGATAACCTGCAAATTTGCTAGGTATCAACCAATTTGTTATGAAAACAACGACTGGAATAAATTTCCATATAAGTTTTATTTTCATAACAATATTTATGGAGGTTATACTACTTGATTGGGACTTCTTGAACCAACACATTTGCCGCATGTTACTTCGCAATACGCATTGGGGTTTTTGTTCTTAAGATAATCATAGTATGTTTTATGTACTATGCCGCTGTCTAAAACGGTTTTTAATGATTGGTTAGCCACACTAAACTCTTCATAGTTGTTTGCTGTAATTACATTTAATAGATCATTGATATGGCCTTGCTGTCCGTCATAATCATTTTGCTTTGCTCTGCTTACAGCACTACCTACCATACAGCATGGGTATACATAATTGTCGTGACTTACAAATATACTAAGACGCTCAGTGTCGATGTCCTTGCTGTCATGAAAGTTTAAGGAGTAACACTCTTGTGTATCAACGTTATTAATATGGTCTACCATATGCTGTTCTAAATTAACATCATACAGTTCGACACCGGTATACTGTTTGGGATAGTCCGGTACATATTTGCTTGGCACATCAGTAGAGTGATTCTTTTCTTCATATATAAATTCAATTTTTTCTAATGCGTTTATTAAGTTATTATAAGTGTGATCCTGTGTGATGTCCCAATGTTGATCAAGCCATGGTTTAAATTCGTCAGTTACAGGAGTTAGCCAATGTGTAAACTTACCAGCAAAATTAAATACTGGTATAGCATTTTGATCACCAAACCCATTAGGCCAACGTATATAAAAAATGCGTATGCCTAATTTCTTTGCTTGTTTAACTGCGTCGAGTACATCGCATTTGTTTTCATCAAACACTATGTATTGCCATTCGGTATGTATACTTGTACACTCGCTCATGTACTGTTCCATGTTACGCAATACTCGATCGTACCTGACATTTACTCTGTGTAGATCTAGGATCTCGTTACTAGCACCGTCAACACCAAATACCATTTCGACACCTAGTTTGCCTAACTGTCTATAGTGATCCGGATTGCCTATGCCACCGTTGGTAGCAATCCTAATACTTACATACGGATTTTGTTCTTTGAACCATTCGCATATAGGCAGTATCTCGGCACACGTCATTGGGTCGCCATAGTTACCGCATAGTTGAATGTGTTGTATCTGAGTTGCTACACCATCGAAAATTCTTTTAACATCGTCAAGTGTTCGCATTTGTTGTTTGAAATCTGATACCTCGCCTGACTGTCTACGAATACAAACAGGACATGCGGCATTGCATGTACTTGCTATTTCTAAGTCTATTGCTATTAGGTTATTGGATTTCATTATATATATTTACTATTTCTTGATACTTATCATGATCATATGGACCACCATGTGCCACGTCTCTGTATTCAATCTTGTGAAATATATATTTACTGCATCTTTCTTTAAATGTTATTTCTGCTTCTAACAAGTCTCGAATATGCTGTTCGTTTTGTGGTTGCTTGTCTAGTACCAACATACATATATCATTGCTTGTTATTAAGCAAAGGTCCATGTACGAAAATTGCGAGGCATACGAAAGTAACTTTTCTGTAAACCACTCGTGTCCTTGTAGTTGTTCTTTAGTAAGTGTTAGTTGGTAAGGTTGTTGTTCTGATATGTATAAAAAATTACGCCAGATATTCTCCGGCGCATTTCCGTATTTCTCAAACAGGCTTAATTTCAAAGGTGGGTGTCTCAAGTCAGAGAACGGATACTGTTCGTGTACTGCCTCAACTCCTAATGTTGTATTATTAAGTACAACGATGTTATGGACATCCATTTTATTATACTTCGCCGTTATCTGGTTGTGCTGGTAGTAGACCTTCTTTCAAATAATTTAATACTGTATTTGGGTCAGTCATAATGTACGGATCATCTGTTGCGTCGTCACCGTATCCTGGCTCTTCAAAGATAACTTCAATGTTTTTGTCATTAACAATCATTGCGTATCTCCAACTTCTTAAACCAAAACCGATAGCACTCTTATCAACTAACATACCCATTTGTCTTGTAAATGCGCCTGTTCCATCTGGAATGGCTTTTACTTTTGAAATGTTTAGTTCTCTGAACCAAGCATTCATTACAAACGTGTCGTTAACTGACGCACAATAGATATCGTCAATGCCATACTCTTGTAGTTGATCATAGTATGCTTCATAACCAGGCAGTTGGTTCATTGTACACGTTGGTGTAAATGCTCCTGGCAATGATACTACTAGAACTCTACGTCCCGCAAAGATTGATTCTGTGTCCAAACTTCCCCAAGTGAATCCTGACTCATCGTCATCAATCCTAACTGGGAAAACAGCATTTGGTACAGTTCTTGCTATTCTTGTCATATTTTTCTCCTAATCAATTCCTAGTGTGAACCTTGCTTCTTCTGATATTCGATCAGGGGTCCACGGTGGCTCGAATGTTATATCGACGTTAACTTTTTGTACACCTTCTACACTCTGTGCGTGGGCGTATACTTCCGCTGGTAATATTTCAGCGGCAGGACAGTTGGGTGCTGTTAACGTCATAAGCACCTGACAATCCATTTCTTTATTAATTTCTACTGTGTATATTAATCCTAAGTCTACAATGTTCACTGGTATTTCTGGATCAAATATATCTCTTAATTTTTTCTTAACCTTAGCGGCTACAAACTTTTGTAGATCATCCATTAGTAAGCACCGAATCAAGTACGTCAAAGAATCTAGCAATGTCAACTTCGTTTGTGTTAACACCTGGACTCACTCTTAGGAATCCACTTGTTGATAATGCGTCTACTACTGGGTGAGCACATAGTTTGCCCGACCTTAAAAATATTCCGTATAATCCCATTTCTGTTCCTACATCAAATGAATGTAATCCTGGAATAGTAAAACTTACTAAACCACCACGTTGTTCCATTGGTAACTGTTCACATACAACCGGTACCTTGCGTTCGGTTAACCCGTCAAGTAATACTTTGGTCATTGCTTCTACATGCGAGTGAATGTTATCCATGCCCATGCTATTCATAAAGTCTATACTAGCACCCATACCAAGTACGCCTGCTACATTAGGTGTGCCTGCTTCAAACTTCGTAGCATCGTTATTAAATGTAATCTTGCTTTCTGTTACAGACTCTACTTGCATACCGCCACCTATCAATGGCATCATGCGTTCGACTAATTCATTTTTAATTAATAGTACGCCTGTGCCTGTTGGTCCGTAATGTTTATGAGCACTCCAGTAATAGAATTCTGCGTCAACGTCATTAGCATCTAAACTGCTATGTGACATGTGTTGACTCATATCTAACGCAACTAAGGCCCCTTTAGAGTGTGCTCTTGCTGTTAACTCCTTAATGTCCAGTATTTGTCCAGTGGCATTGAAAACACCGCTTAGATGTAACATGTGTGCGTCTAAGACACCTTCTAGTATGGTTTCCTCATCTATAATTCCATTAGCATTAAATTGTTTTTGTATTACGTTACTGTTGTTTAATCTATGTGGTACTATGTTCGCATGGTGATCATTTAGGCATGTATGAAACATTTTTATTCCTAAGTGCTTGGCATTGTGAACTATCACATTAGATGATTGTGTTGCTCCTGATGTAAATACTACTGTATAATTAGAAGCATTACACCAATCAGAAACTATGTCTCTAACTGATTCGTATTCATGTGATGCTTTGCTTACCCATTCGTAATTGCCTCTATGTACACTACCCGGATACTCTGTGTAGTACTCGTACATTTTGTCTAGTACACTCTTTGGTGTTAGACTAGTTGCGGCATTGTCAAGATATACATGTCCTTGCTGTAATGCTTTGAATTGCTCTCTGATTTCACTTAGATTCATATTTGTATGTGTCCGTTTGCTATAATTGTTTTAGCAGTACTGCTGTCAACACCTAGCGATTCTAAGTAGTAGATCTCGTCTTCACTTATCTTGCTTGTGGTACATCCATGTGTACACTCAATCTCTTTAGTATTAATATGTAAGACTGGCTTACTGAATGCTCTAGAGAGTGGGTCAACTAAAAGATTCTTATTCGTCATTTCACTTTTAGTTCCAACTGCTTTTTTCTCTACTCTAACCTCACCGATAAAATTACCTGTGTTGCTATTGTAGATAGCAGAATTATATTTAATATTACTATTGCCATCATATCCTTTATGATGGACATCTATAAAGTTAGCACTATCGCTGTTCTTAAGCATAGTACTACCGTTAACATTTGTTGTTGTGCTTTGGTAAGCAGTGATATTTATGTTGCGCCACTGATTACCTGTATCATATGTATTGATTGTTAAATCTGAGTTAGGATACTGTATAATATGTGTGCTGTCAATTACGCCGTCGGTCATCTCAGCACGTCTATCTAAAGTTAAACTTGCGCCATAGTCTACAATGTATATCCATTTGTTACAGAAGAACTTATTGTGCCCTGTGTGTAATTCGTTAATATGTACCCTAGCACCTCTACATATTCTAACTATGTAGACACCAGTGTTTAATATAGATTCGTCTGCGTCCTTTATGCTCCAGTGAGCGTTCTCTTTTAATGTTGCGTCGTTTGATACACTAGGATCAGATGTAAGTGTTAGCCTACAGTTGTCTGTGATGTTCAGTACTTCGGTTGTATCTGTTAATCTAGTTGCTAGTGTGCCTGGCATTGTTTGTGCCGAGTAACCAACTAAACTTTTATACGCCTGATCGGCTACAGTACCTGATTCTCTTCCAGACCAAATTGCGTAAGTCCTATAAGAGCCTCTAGAGGCAGAAAGTTTAGACATCAAGCCATTGTTAAAAATAACTGTATTCATTTCAGCGTCAGGGTAGTCATCTAGATGAGCAAACATATCTTTCTGTATTGGAGAGTCGTCTGCTAATACTTCATGATCGCCAAAGTGTATAATACTTTGATTCCAAAGTTTTTTAAAGATAGAATTCTTATACATGTCATTAAATGAATTGTCAGTATTAATCATTTGCTGACTTGCTTCATTTTGTACAGACTCTCTGGTATGTTGAATACTAGGCTTTACAGGTTTGTTTATATACTGTTCCCAAATCTCACATAACGATGTTATCTTAGTTGTCATAGCCGTGTGCTAATATCCTTGTGAGCTCTTCTTTTGATATCGACTGTAGTTCGCCGCCTTTAAATACAAAGCAGTTATCAAACTCCATGTGTTCTAATAAATTTTTATTATGTGTAATTACTAAATTAATTTTGCCATCTTCTCTTCTTTGGTTGATAATTTCACTTACTAATTTAAGTCCGTTAGTGTCTAGGCCTGTATCTATTTCATCAAGTATCGCAATGCGTGGTTCAATTGACTGTAAGTTTACAAGTTCTGCTCTCTTCCTTTCACCACCACTGCCGCCTACATTAACTTGTCTGTTAGGCCAATCGCTTGGTAAGTTTACTTGCTTAATTAATTCTTTAAAACTTTTTAGTTCAGCCGCCATCTGCTTGCCGGTAATCTTTTTAACATCTCTAATTAATCCAAACGATGTTACACCTGATATCTCAGGCGGCGTTTGCCAACTTACAAATACACCTGCTCTTGCTCGTTCAAACGTTTCTAATTCAAGTATGTCTTGATCGTTAAGTAGTAACTTGCCGCCAACTTTAATATCAGATCTTCCCATGATACCATGTGCGAACGTACTCTTACCGCAACCATTAGGACCTATTATGACAGATGTTTCGCCATTTCTAAAGTGCCCATTAAAGTTATTAATAAGTTGTTTACTGTCTATTGCTATGCTAAAGTTTTCAAATTCCATAATATATTATATACTGTTTGTCCTTGTTTGTCAATTAAATTTTTCAAGCATTTGTTTGACTTTTGGTTTGATCCATTCATGACAAAATAATGCGTGTATGTGGCTACTAGGATGAGAGCCACCACCAAACTCGTTGGTTTCTGGGTTCCAATATTTTTCATATTGGCTACCTTGTTCTCTTTGATACTTTTGAACTTCGAGTTCCATTGAGTCATCGATGTAAGGGTGGCTCTCCATCGGAGGTCCTTCGTACATTTGATGCTGGTATCCCCATTCGGCTATACCGTGATACTGATCAATATCTGTTACAATATCGCGTGGCAGTCTGTTTAGCATTTCAAGTCCTGTTAAGTTTGATTGTATCTCGCCTAGGTCAAATGCTCTGTTCCATGTTGAGTTCCATCCAGGGAATATTGTTATAGGTATGTCTCTTTGATCACAGAATGCTCTAGTATACTCTATGATTTCTAAATTCTTGACAGTAGAGTATTCGCGTGTCCATACATCTTCGTAATAGTGCTTAGTGTATTTTTCTAATGGAGAGCCTATAAATTGTTCTGGAGACGCACCACCTGACTTCCACCAATAACGTGAGCCTGGCTTATATTCAGATCTAGTGTTTGAATCATGTGGGTCATGTCCATCTACTGCGTCGAGCTCTGTGGGTACATGTGCCCATGGCCTAATAACACTAGTCATGTGATAGTCAGTCTTATAAAAATCGCTGTGCCAAGGAATTTCCCATTGGTTAGACAGCATCTCAATTCTGTCCCAGCCACTTAACTGCCAAAACACACCAATCTTTCTTTCAGGGTTAACTTCTAATTCTGCTTGTATAACATTTCTAATTACTCTGCTATTAAGTTCTTGCCCTGCCGCTCCTTGCCCAACAACTATTACATCAATAATATCTGATAAGTCCTCGCCCATCGCCCAGTACTCTTCTAGCCTGTCAGGAAATATATCAGGACTGGCTCCTGCTATTTGTATACCGTATTGTTTCCAGGCTTCGTAAAACTCCTGTGCCCATATCTTAGGACCTGGGTTATGGGATGATCCGATCATTTTGTCTACTTGACCATATCCTAGTACCTTTGCCCAACTGTCTGGTGAGTGTGTAAAACTACAGCCACCGCATATAATTAGTGGCTTCAACCTACTGCTCCTTCGAGTGTTACATTTAATAACTGTCTTGCCTCTGCGGCAAACTCTAGAGGTAAGTTTTTAAATACTTCTCTACAGAAACCGTTTACTATCATGTTAGTAGCGTCTTCTTCATTGATGCCTAGTGTGTATAGATAGTACAACTGGTCTTCCGAAACTTTATTTGTACTTGCTTCGTGTTCAATGATGCTGTCGTTATTTTGTTGTTCTACAATAGGTAGTGTGATTGCTAAACTGTTGTCTAACATTAAACTGTCACACCTAGTGTAGTTTCTACTACCTGTGGCACCTTTGTTTATTCTTACCTTACCGCGGTAAGTGTTTGTACTATCACCGAAACTAATACCTTTAGATATAATAGTACTCTTTGTGTTTTTGCCTACATGGAACATCTTAGTTCCTGTGTCTGCTTGTTGCTTTCCTTTTGTTACCGCAACACTATAGAACTCACCAACACTATTGTCACCTCGTAATATACAGGAAGGATACTTCCAAGTAATTGCGGAACCTGTTTCAACTTGGGTCCAACTAATTTTGCTACTTTCACCTTTACATAGTCCTCTCTTTGTTACAAAGTTATATACTCCACCGACACCGTTCTCATCTCCTGGGTACCAATTTTGTACTGTACTGTATTTAATTTCTGCTCTATCATGTGCTACTAGTTCTACACAGGCCGCGTGTAACGTGTTGTTATCATATGCTGGTGCTGTACACCCTTCTAGGTAACTAACCTTACTGTCTGCTTCTGCTATGATAAGTGTGCGTTCAAACTGCCCTGTGTTACGAGCGTTAATACGGAAGTAAGTGTTTAGTTCCATTGGACAAGTTACACCTTCCGGAATGTAACAGAATGTGCCATCTGTAAATACTGCTGAGTTTAATGTAGCAAAGTAATTGTCCTTATAAGGAATAACACTTCCTAGGTATTGCTTTACTAACTCTTCGTGGTTCTCTACTGCTTCGCTGATACTACAAAATATAATGCCATGCTTTTCTAGTTCTGCTTTAAATGTAGTAGCAACACTCACACTATCAAATACTGCGTCAATGGCTACTGTTGGAATTCTGTTTGGGTCTGGTTCTTCTAGCCCTAGTAATGCGTTACGTTCATGTAACGGTACACCTAACTTTTCAAACGTATCCAGTATCTCTTGTGGGATTTCGTCTTTGGTAAATGTCTTTGGTGCTGAGTAATATGATATACTCTGATAGTCAATTGGTTTATAGTTTAGTGCTGACCATTGTGGCTCTGAACAATTCTTCCAATGTTCAAATGCTTTAAGTCTATAGTCGAGTAACCATTGTGGTTCGTTCTTCATTTCACTAATCGACTTAACTGTGCCTTCGTCTAGGCCAATAGGTAGTGAAAAGGATTCGATGTCTGTTGAGAAACCGTCCTTATACGTTTTGTTTATTTCTTCGTATTCTTTCACGCCTTCACAACTTTACTTACTAATGGATGCCCTGCTGTTCTTGATAGTAGTGTTGCTTCGGATGACTTTTGTTCTGCTACCTCGGCATTGTAGTAACCTACTACACCTTGGCCTAAGTCGTGTACCTCTTGGGCAATCGCTTTTGCTTCCTCACCTTTTTTATTAAACACTTCTACCAATAACGAAATAACAAACTCAAAAGGAGTATAGTCATCATTAAGAATAATGATTTTATACCTGTCTGGGTATTTAATTTCAACTCTAGTTTTGCTTTGTATATTTGTCTTTGCCATATTTATCTGCTATATTATATGTTAGTATTTAATCGAACTAAGTGCGGGTACTACCATTACCTGGCAATACCCACAACTATTAATTAAGAAATGTCAATTTTCTGAGGTTTTAACGACTCGGGTACATTCTTAAACAATCCAACCCTTAGGATGCCGTCTTCTAATTTAGCATCTTTAACTTCGACATATTCCGCAAGTTTGAAAGTTCTTACGAAGTTTCTTTCTGCTATGCCTTTGTGTAGGTATTCTACACCCTCATCATCTAGTACATTAGAAGTACCAGTGATTTTTAATACACCGTCTTCCAATTCAATTACAATATCTGGTTTCTTAAATCCAGCAACTGCTAGAGTAATTTCATAGACATCATCTGCTGATTTACTGATGTTGTAAGGGGGATACCCTGTTGCGTTAGTAAACTGTGGTTCGTTAAAGAACTCGTTTACAAGGTTGTCAAAACCAACACTGGTCTTGAATAGTGGGGAAAGTGATTCTGCTGAGAATCTGATTTGCTTATTATTCATAATAATCTCCTATATTTAGCAAGTTATTTTTTCCTGTAACAATATTGAACCCGACCTCGGCGAACAATACTTTAAGTGCTACGCTTTTATTTATCAAAATTTCCAATCCCATTTAACAATTAATTGGTCTAGACCAGTTGGTCCAACTAAGTAATCTTGATACGATAATGTTACATTACCAAACTTGGTATCTATGCTTTTACTAATATTATACCATACATGAGTTGATTCTTTTACAGGATCAATTGCTCCAAAGAACGAACCGTCTCTTGTTTCAATACTAACCTTGTATGGATCATGTGTAAAGTTTTCTGTTACCTTGACTAGTGTGTTAATACCAAATATGTTTTTATCAAGTGTTATAAAGGCCTTGAACGCATTCATAGTTGCGGCATTTACTTTGTATGTAAACGTGTCGTTGCCTTGTTCATCAAAGCCGTCAATAGTAGCAAACGTATAGTTGAATCCGTAATTGAACATACCTTTGTTTATGCCAAGTTCAGATACAAATGAGTCTGCTTCTGTTTTACTTTGAGCCACACCCGCAAATATTGTGTTTCTCATATTTGTCATTTTGATATCACTGTATGTTGCTAGTGCGTATATGTCCTTGTGTTTAGCATAACCCATTAGTGCTGATATACTAGCAGTATGATTAGACATTTGATTTTTCATTTGTTCAGTAGCAATATGAAACCCATACCCGACCATTGTTTCGCCATTGCCCCAATTTTGTATTGCCATTGTTTTCCTGTCAGTTTGTTTTACAAACATGCCTTTATGCTTTGTAGTTGTTCTGCCAAACTGTAAAAACTCTTCTGTGCTGTTAAGGATCATGTCGTCAATGCTTAACAAGTTACTAGGACCAGTTGCTATGCTTTTTGCTAGTTGCATAAAGTAGTTCGAGTATCCTGCTCCAGCAAGTCCGCTATCTCTATAACTGTTAGTTCCGTTTGCTCCAAAGCCAAATGCTTGTTGTGTACTTCCGGAATTGCCCATTAGTTGACTTAGTGTTAAGTTACTGACGTCTTGGTTGCCCCATTCGTGTGCTTGTACAAAATCGATAACACCGTCTCCGTCAATGTCAATTGGTAAATGGAATTGTGTGTTCTGTCCACAGTTACCGCTACCATCTGAGCAACCTTCAGGTACAGGCACGACGTCACCGATTATACCAGCAAGTCTATATACACCGTTGTCGTTTATGTAGTAAGGAGCATAGTAGTCAACACCTGACCATAAGTCTAAATCACCATCACCATCGAGGTCTACTTGTATTAGCCAATCAGGTTTAGTTCCATGTGTAGCATGTTTAGGTAAGTCATTGTATATTGATGAATCTATGTATGTACCAGTGCTGTCAGTCCATGACCTGCCGTCGCCACTATTAAGAAACACTTGTAAATAATTATCGTTGTAGTAATTGTTGCCGCCATCGTGTCCAACACCGTGTCCGTCACCTGTGCTCATTAGCATTAAGTCTTTAAAGCCATCACCGTTAACGTCTACTGCTATTAACTGTAAGCCTAGTATGTTTGCTCCTGGGTAATCAGGTAGCAGGCTTATATCTCGTGTATAGTCTAAGTCAGTGTTGCCGTACATGACTACACCTGAACAAGTATCACATAGTCTTTCATTATAAAATGTATCGCCTGGATTTAACAACGGCATAGATACTGCTACGTCACCAAACCCGTCACCATCAAAATCTTCTATAACACTTGCTAGTACATTTTGCATATTTGGAAACAGTACACTACCTAAACTAAAGTTGCCTGATCCATCGTTGACCATAGCAAAGCCTGAACAGCCGTATACCGCTTCGCAGTTCTGGTCTCTTAGATGACTAGGTATAAACATGTCAATTGTACCGTCACCATTTAGATCACCTACTGCTGTAGTATGTGTCCATATATTATATTCGCCAGCCTCGTTATATGCTCCCATGTCTTTTAGTTGACCAAGCAATGTATCTGTTTGATTAACTAAACCGTTAGTTGAACTTAATACAAATGCTCCACTCTCGCCTATGTTAATAAAGTCGTCTACACCGTCACCATTAAAGTCAGCAACATGGCTTTGGAACAAAGGACCTACTATAGGAAATTCGCCATCAGCAAATATAGTTGGGTCTACTTCTAATCTTCCGTTGCCTTGATTGACTAGCACAATAAGTCTGCTAGTAGGAAGCCATGCGTTATTGTTAGGACCAAAGTTATGCGAGAACATAACATCCATTAGTCCGTCACCATTGAAGTCTCCTGTGATAGATACGTTGGCCGGATCAATACCGTATGTATTTCCTGCGTCATGTGATTCGAACTGTGTGTTTACTGCTCCTACATATCCTGTATTGGATATATGTAGTAACCCTATATTGGTTCTATCATAATCACTGTTGCCGTCAAACGACCAATTAGAATTAGCATTCATGAACTCATCAGCATTAATTCTATTGTAAGTTATATCAGCATACTCGCCGGTGCTTTCTATTGGGTTAGTATCAGTATAACTTATACCGTTCCATGTAGGCGGAGTGTATGTAGTTGTAGTAGGTGGTGTGGGTGTTACTGATTCTTGTGGTGCTACTGAACTACCGCCACCACTAGCACATGAACCTAACCCTAACGATACGAGGATCACACATAAATTAAACACTTTCATGATGCTCCTTGTGATATGAAAAATATTAAAAAACCAATTACAGTTATATCAAAAAATGTTTTACGCGACTTGCTTGACATGTTTACAATCTCCTCTAAAAGTGTAACCTGGGCAAGAGCATTTACCATCATCGATAGTATATACCTTACCATTTGAGCCTTGTACTGTAATAACGCCGGGTGCTAATTCTTCAGCACGTTCACCTATTTTTGTAAACTTGCGTCTGGATTTGCTGAATTGCTTTAAAGGGTTTTTAAAGACTTTGTCATTGTACTGAACTAGATGTCCAGCACCATTTACGTGGTAAATGCCATTGGCGATGCTTATATCACCCCAATCTGTTGTTTCTTGTAATATGTCTATCATGTTGTACTCCTACAAACTATAAGCATATTATAGCAAATTGTAGGAGTTAGGTCAACCTAATTTGCCGAAAAAAGTGGATTTAATCTTAGGCTAGTTTCCATAACATAATGTGGTTGTTTTGTCTTGTTTTCGTATGCTGTACCAAATCTACTAGAGTTTAAATAGAAAGTAGCATCAAGGAATTCATGATCTGTTTCTTGTATAATATCAGTAGCAGGCCAGTCGTTGTTGCCTACGAATAATAGCGGTGGCGATAATAGATACTTATCTAAGTTTACAATAATTTTACCAAAGCATAAACGATCATCGGCACATGGTATACTAACATGTCCTGGCTTGTATCTGTGTATAACTGTGGTTATGGATAATGCTTTTTTTAAAAACTCTGGATCATGTATGTTTTCCGAAGGCCATTCTTCAAAGAAGACGTCGCCTAACCCTTCTGCTAATAAATCTTCTAATACTGTTTCGCCATCAAAGTATTCTAGTATCTCGTGTGTCCAAGGCATAAGCCTCGCCAGTAGATCAGTTGTATCGTTTATTGGCTTCCAGTCAGTTTCTAAAAACTCGATTTGGTCATGTGTTAACTCTGCTTCTAGGTGCCCATGCCATACAGGTACCATTACATCTTCTAGTTTTGATATTTTTAATTGTGCCATAAAATTATTTATCCTTTTTGTTTTGCTCGTCGCTTCTCTGACTGGCTTCTAGTGGGTCTAGGAGAACTTTCTCTCTTCGTGAAAGATCTTCCTTGCCTTTACCAAATATTTTTTCCCAGTTATCCTGATACGCCATTGGATTCTTTTTATCAGTTGGGCGTTGTTTCGAACCCTTGCCGCCAAAATGTTTACTACCATTGCTCATATGTTACCTATACTATGTTCTCTGTTACGGTACTATTTAGTGGGTCTATATATAGAGGCATCGTGTTCTGGCTAACAATAGTAATCACTACCCACACTACATATATTGCAACACCAACCAATACTACCTTGTCCCCTACTGTTAATTTACTTGAACCCATTTTATTTCCCTATGTGTTTAATTTCGTTCTTTGGTACTACTTGGTACGCACCTTTATTATATGCTGGTGCTACGGTGTATGAAGAACTTATATCTAGTTTTTCTTTCTGCCACTTAGCATCTAAACCTGTACCGTCACCGTTGTGAATTTTTGTCATTGACACACTAGGATATTTCGCATTAAACTCTTCTATGCGTTTTTGGGCATATGACTTCTCTGGTCTGTAATGTGTTCTGTCTGCTCTGACATCTTTCTTAGGTTGTAGGCCGTAGCAATACTGGATGTATTCATTAAGGGTGCTATACCTAAAGCCATGCATGTTATTGCGTTTACACGTTTTATTATGCTTACGCCACCTAAGTTCTAACTCGGCGATCTTCGCCTTGGTCATCCTAGGTAACTTGCGTGTCTTACGAGTGTTTATGGTACTCAAACCTTGTTGTAAGTGCATTGTCATGTGCATAAATATAACACAATGAACATCAAAGGTCAAGTCTAACATGCCTCTATTTCACAACGGTGATGATCTAGTACTATTCGTCCACATACCAAAATGTGGTGGCACGGCTGTAGAAAATGCTTTTAGAAATACAGACGGATGGGAGTATGGATATCTAAACGAACCAAAAATTACAGGCTATGATGAGAAGCCATGTAATCCGCAACACTTTCACAAGGACTTAATTGACGAGTTAATTATGCCTACTGAAAATACTACAGACCAAATAACCATAGTACGAAATCCGTATACTAGATTAATATCAGAATTCATGTGGCGACATAACGCATCGCAGTATGTGAGTACTAATGGATTTGATGAACAGTTTATGAAAGCATTAGAAACGTTTACTATAGACGCATTACGGAAATATAAAGTTAATGAAGCACAATATTTGTTTGATAAAAAAACATTTATAAAAAATAATAATAGTTTTGTATTTGATAATCACATGCGACCACAACATCATTTTATTACAGACGACTGGAACATTTATTGGTTTGAAGAAATGTATATTAAGTTTTGGCCTGAGCTAGAAAACAAATACGGTGTTAAATCTGTAGGCGAGAGTAACGTAATGTTAGACAGTAGTATACAAAGACCAACTACACATTATAATGCTAGTGATGAATTTAAGGATCTATTTACTGAAATATATTATCAGGATTGTAAAATGTTTGGTTACGACTTGCCTTTTTGATTTACACCAAATGTAGTGTAGTTATACCAAGCACGTTCATGTGCGTAATACAATATAAACTTAATAATTAAATCTGCTACAAACACACCTGCTACTGCTTTTTGCGGCAAGCCAAATGATAATGCTATCATGGCTGTTGTTACAGAAGCAATGAGTCTCCATGTTACTGCTTTTGCTAAATGTCTTTTTTGTGAACCTTCCATTAGTAATCAAATCCTCTATCTGGTGTTTGGTTGCCCCAACGTGATATTGCTGTAACACGAACTCCTTGTGTAATTGGAGTAAGAGCATGATAATAATCTTTATCATCCATCCATAATGTATCGCCTTGCTCTAAATGTAGCGAGTGCTTATAATCAGTATTGTCTGGAAACTCTGTTATAATTTTATCCAACGATGACTCGTCTTGTTGCCACAGTAACAAGTTGCCTTCGTCGGTTAGTATGTTGCGTGATTCTAAACATGTAATTAATACTGTATCAAATCCGTCAACATGCGGTGTTAGTATTGTGTTTGGTGAGTAGAACACTAGGTCAATGCCCCAACAGTTTTCTATATGTAAGTCAACATTTCTATCAGCATTTACTTTATCCCACACAGGTTTAAGTTGCTCTGCTAATAATTCAAAGGCATCATAGTTATGTGGGTAAGGATTATTTTCTGCGTCTCTGCGATTGCGTGTTTTGTATCTTTCACAGATATTATACTTTTGCCAAATAGTTTCGTTAACGCCTGACAAGAATTCAAAGTCTAAAAAGAAATTATCGCGATCAGTATAATCAGTAAGGTTTATTACTGTTTGTGCGTTTTCTCGCGATATTGTTTCTTTATATACTTCAAAGTCATTCATTAACTGTAGTCTTGTAGCATCTTCCTGATTTCTAAAGCATGTTGTTCTTCCATGCCTATTTGTCCTCTAGCATATTCTTCTAGCATAATACTAGAATCAGCAACTTCCGTTAATAGTTCTTTGTATTTGTCAACTGCTCTTTCTTCGTGTTCCATGCTTTCCTGTAGTATTTGATTTACACTATGGTCATGGTTCTCTTCAATCTTTGTAATCTGTTGGCTTGGATGTCCACCAAAGCCTGTAATAAATTCCCCAGCCTGTAAGGCGTGTGCTAAACTTTCGTTTGCTTGTTCTTGTAAGAATGCTACAATAGGTATTCTATTAGGACCTCTTACCATTAGGGAACTATGAGCATAACGTACAACTCCTGCCATTTCTAATTCTACAATTTCATTCAGTATCTCACATACTCTTGATTCATCTAGCGTTTTCAATTCCATTATTCTCCGTAGTTTGGACCGACATCCAGTCTAATTATGTCTTCCTCTTCTAGAAGGTCGCCTGCCCAAATCTCTATTATTTTTAATGGCGTCTTTCCAGGATTAGTTAGTTTGTGTGTTTGTGCTGGTCTTATGTATACACTTTCACCAGCCGGTATATAAAAATCTCTTGCGGGTAGTTGCCTTGTCGCACCTTGCTTTAAATGTCCAATGCCACTTAGTACAATCCAATGTTCGCTTCTGTGTAAGTGGAACTGGTCACTAAGTGATTGGCCTGGATCTATTTCTAGTTCTTTAACTACATACCCGTTAGCCAAGTATAGTTGCTTGTATCTTCCCCATGGTCGTTCAATTGGTGTTGAAACATAATTGTCTAGTAACTCGCTACTACTTGCGGCTTTGTAATTGCCACCTACACCATATTCTAATGATACGTTATACTTGTTACATGTTGATGCTTCTCTAATAGTGTTAGCATTTTTACGATCGCCACCGTTACAGAAACATATTTTTGATTCTGCTTGTTGTAACGCAAAGTTCATAATAGCATTACTGCTACTATCGTCAGAATCGCCTGACTGTACTATTACTCTACTCACACATTCCATTTCTTCTAGTATGGCCTTGCGATGATCAGAATCCATAAAGGCTTTGCCTTTCTTTCTTATAAGCCACTTGTCGCTATTCAGCAGGACAACAACATTGTCTGCTAGTTTGCCAGCCTCCTGGAACATTTGTAAGTGCCCTACGTGGACAGGATCAAACCCTCCACTAACTAAGGCATAATCGTATAGTTTCATATACTACCTAGTGTCTGTTAAAGTCTCTTAAAGTAGTAAGCCTTTTCTGTGCTTTGTACTTATTAATTTGACGTTTACCTTTTAGATGCTTCTGTCCAACTTTTGCCGCTGGTATCATTTCGCCTCTTAAGATTTTATCACGCATTTCTTTTTGATGCTTTTTAATTCCAGCATTCTTTTTGCGTTTTCTTTCAGCAGTTGGCTTCTCATAGAATTCTCTTTTTGCTAATTCTTTTTGCCTATCTGCTTTGAGCATACGTTTTTTCAACGCTCTAATTGCCTGCTCTATATTGCCATTCCTGACATAGATCACAGGATCAAATTTATCTCTTTCTTCAAACTTTTTAGTAAAGTCTTTTTTCTTTTTGTTGTCGTGAGTCCAAGTCTTCTTGAAATCTTTGTTATACTTTGTGTTCAATACTTCCTCCAGTATTATTAATTATACTATATGTCTTGTTCATTGTCAACCTCATTGGCGTAAACAAACGATACATTATTTTTATCTAAGTCATTTATATATATCTCAGATACGTTATCTTTCTTCAATTGAGTTATATTATAAGTGAAATCTACAAAAAACTCTTCTAAGATGTTTCTTAATCCTCTAGCACCAGTCTTCTGGTCTACGGCCTGTTCGGCAACTAGTTCATAGAATGTATCTGTAAATCCTATTACAATATTTTCCAATTTAAATAATGCTTTCATTTGATTCGTCACACTATTCCTACTATCTTTTAAGATTTTAATAAGGTCGTCTTTTTCCAAATCTTCAAGACTTGATAGTATAGGTATTCTACCTACCAATTCTGGAATTAGACCAAAGTTAATAATATCCTCTGGTTTTACATCGTTAAAAAGATTTTTCTCTTTTTTAATCTGATCACTTGCTCTAAAGCCAATGGTAGATTGTTTATTAACTCTTTTTGAGATAATGTCTTCTAATCCTACAAATGCTCCGCCCATTATGAACAGTACATTAGTAGTATCGAATTCTATTTTGTCACTTCTTAATCCAGGCGAGCCTATAGTTACATAGGTTTGTGTGCCTTCTATTAATCTTAAGAGGGCTTGTTGTACGCCTTCGCCACTAACGTCGCGTGTAGACGTGTTAGATTCGCTCCTACGGGCCTTTTTATCTAGCTCGTCGATGTACACAATACCCTTTTCTGCTAAGTCTATATTGCCATTAGCAGACTGTATTAAACGTTCTAGAACACTTTCAGCATCTTCACCAACATAACCTGCTTCAGTTAGTGTGGTAGCATCTGCTATAGCAAACGGTACACTAAGTTTCTTTGCTAGTGTTTTGATTAGTAATGTTTTACCTGAGCCACTTGGACCTAGTAATAGCACATTACTTTTCTCAATGTCAACACCGTCGACTACTGGATTGTTTGCTCGTTTATAATGGTTGTATGCCGCAACGGCTAAAATGATTTTTGCTTTGTCTTGACTTATTACATACTCGTCTAAGAATTCCTTGATGTCTTTTGTAACTTGTAAGTCACCGAGATCTAGATCTATATCTTCGTATGTGTCATGTAGAATTTTATAACTAAGGTCTATACATTCATTGCATATATAAACGCTAGGTCCTGCTACTAGTTTGGTAACTTCGCTTCTCTTCTTTGAGCAAAAACTACACTCTAGATCATGTTTGGTATTGTCTTGTGTCATTTAGGTTTCTTAATGTAGTATTTACTGTTTTTAGTTTCATCTGCGTTATCTACTGGCAACTCAGATCCCTTGGGTGTAAATGTCCAACTATTAGGTATTGGTGTAGCGGGTTTAGTAACAGGCTTTTCCTGTACAGGCGGTTGGACTAACACTTCTACTATTTTTTCTACTTCAACAATTCGTTCTACTTCGACGATTCGCTCTGGCCCGGGAACTTCCACAATTCGCTCGGGTCCTGGGACTTCCTTTTCGACAATGCGAATTGTCTCCTTCTCGACCTCGACTGGTCTTTCAACTTCGATAATCTTCTCGACGATTTTCTCAACTTCAATCTCCTTAATGACTTCTTTAATGACTTCAGTTTCTATTATAACTTCTTTAGGTTTAATGTCAAGTAATTCCTTGGCATCTTCAAGACTTTCTAGTGTTCGTTTATACTTATCGTTAACTTGGTCTAACTGCTTTTGATACCTATATTCAAGGTCCTTATTTTCAGTTTCAAGTGTTTGTATTTTTAGATTTTTTTTTTGGTAATAATATCGTAGTTGGCAATGATGTTTGCTACTATTTCTGCTTTCCCAAGTTGAGCAGGTATTTCTAATCCACCGTCTTCAGCCATTAGCAATAACTGTGATTTAGTTTTGCCTTTTAGTATCATATTTAGATTTTGTGCTGATGAATCAGTTTTTGCTATTTGTTCTACAATGTCTACAGTCTTTTGCTGGTCGACATTTTGTACTTGTGGTGTTGCTGGCTCATTGATGCTTTCAAAGAATGTTTTATCCTTGCCGTCATAGTCGCTCATTATATCAGCCGCATCGTCTACAGCACTAGGAACATATTCCTGTACAGGCATCCTATGTTCATATGGAGTAGAATCTACTGGAGCATCATCGTCCTTGTTATCGTACACAATATTTGCTAGTGAGTCATCGTCCAGGTCCGGCATGTTGTCACCGTATATCTTATGATTCTGTTCTTCAAACTCTGGTTCATACCATTGCTCGTTATCGTCATCATCTGTTGGCGGCGTTGGTTCTTCTGGACCAGTACTTTCTAAGTTAATACCATAACGTAATAGTGTTTGGTTAGCGGCAATAACTAATACAACCGCTAATGGGTCAAATACAAATACCAGCATTAGTATGAACCAACGTATTGCTGTTTCAAGTGAATCGGCATCGTCGCTACCAATTACTAATTGCGATAGGTATTTAATAGGACCAACTTCTCTTTCTAGGTCTCGTACTTTACTTTCTGCGTCAAACTTTTCATCTTTAAGATTAACAATGCTTTCGTATATATTATCAATCTGTATATTTAGCTCGTCTATTTTAATAAGATTATTATCTTGTTGCGAAGTTGTTTGAGATCTTAATCTATTAATTTCGTTGTTAGCCTCATTGATATCTAGTTGTGCTTGACCTCTATATCTATCAATGGCGTCCTGGAATACTTTAATATCTCCAGTTGCTTGATTCCGTATCCTGTCCTTTTCTGCTTTTATTTCATCTCGTTCTACTTGTTGGGACTGTCGTAAATCATTAGCCTGTTCTACATAGTCAATTTTTTCTATGTCAGCACTCTGAAATAGACCACCTTCATCTAGTGTAATTGTTTCTATGCCTTTTGCTCTTAGTTCATTAACAGCAACATCTAATGCTGTAAGTCGAGCGTCCTGTGAAGCAATATCTACTTTGAGTTGGTCTCTGACGTTCTCTATTTGCTCCTGGTTATAATCAATGTCGCCTTGTACTCTTACCCATGCGCCATCTCTAATTTCTGCTTGTTGTTCTAGGCTGTCAGTAACATCTATATTACCGCCTACGCCTGCTATACGTTCTTCTAATAAACTTATTTTGTTTTCTTCTCTAGCAATCTGTGAGTCTACTCTCTCGACTACTGCTAACGCATCACCACCGTTACTTGCTTGATCTCCTGCGGCTTTACTTAGATATCCAAATATACCTACACTGGTAATCACCATTAGTATAACAACGGCCACCGTAAGGTAGCCACGTAACCATTTACTGGTTTCGTTCCAATACCTGTACAGCCAACTTGCTGTAAGTAATTTGCCTACTTCAAGTGTGCCAGCCATTATGGCTATCTCCATGGCACTACCGCTAAATAAAAGCATCAAGCCGACTATGGAAAACCATGCGGCAACACCGGCAATAGCCAGAGCAGTTAATAATGTCAGTATACCAAATATCATATACATATTTATCGGATAGTAAGAGCACATGAGAAATATTTTCGTACATGCCACGGTCAGTCCTTTTGACAAACATCTTGTCGAAAACAAAGTAGCCAAAGCATTTATAAGAGAAGCAAACGAAAGTCGTGAACCTAATGCAGTAAACCATGTTAATAAACATGATTATTTTAGTTGGCTATTAAGTTTGCCTAAAGCATATCGTAGAGAAGCAAAAACTAATATAACGGACGATAATTGGATTTATCCTGTTAGTGTTGATATGAACCAAATACTAGATGTTGAAAGCGAGTTTTGGACAGACTTAAAAACACGGTTTGAACCACTGCCTGATAAAAATATTATAGTATCTATATCCGAGAAAGCCGCACTAATGTTAAATGGGCAAACATTTGATAAGTTCTTTAATCATTCGGAATACTCACCATGCGTTTCTGATATATGGGAGTGTGGACCGCAATTTGAAATTGACCTTGATCTTGAAACTAGTTTACCTATATGGGAAAACTTTACTGAAAAATGTTTACGATATTTAGTACCAACAGAAGTATACAGGAACTCTCGCTTTTACATAAAATGTAATTCCAGTGACGATTTTGGCATATACTTACAAAAGCAAGGAATAGAGTTTCAGCCAATTGGGGTGGAGTTTTTCTTATTCGATACATTTAAGCAATGCGGTATAGCATCACCTAAAGCAGGTAAGTTAATGGATTGGGAAGATGCGTTAGACGATAAGTCAATGACCACAGACGAAATACTTGAACTAATATGGACTGATGATAAACAGTATAATGCTATGTGGTTGAACAGAATGCCAAAGGAACATAGAGTTCACGCATTAGTAAAAGCAAATAAAAGAGACTTACTGGACGACATGATTTGGAGTTGTGGTTGGGATGAAGATACCAATCCGCCACCGGAAGACGATAAAAAAACACAAAAACTATTAAGTATAATGCCCAAGCAGGCAGAACTAGAACCACACTCAAATAGAGCAGATGGTCACCCGTTAAATGCCAAGCATGATAGAGCATTTAATTTAAAATGGTTATTAGAAAGTAAAATTAATATTGTTGCTGAAAGCCAAGCAAGAGATATACTAATTGATATGACACCGCCGCCGCCTGTAAGGTTCCTAACAGAAAAGATTTTTAAACCATTGGCATATGGTATGCCGTTGATGGTTATAGGCAACAAGAATTCACTACACCGTTTAAGAGAGTTAGGGTTTAAAACATTTCCAGAGTGGTTTGATGAAAGTTATGACACACTGGACAACTACACACAGCGAACAGACGCAATGCTCGATTCATATGAAAAGTTTCTAAGTGAGGAACATAGTATAGATGAAATACGCGATTCACTAGAACATAACTTTAATAGAATAAATGATCGCTTTTGGATAATGAGCAGAATGGTAGACCCAATAAGAATAATGTGGGATGCCATTGAACTAAAACGCGAGGCAATGGAAACATGATACATGTATTTGTGCCACTAGACATAAGTCCGCATCTGGATCATCAATACGTTGATCAAGAAAAACTTAAAGAATGTTTCGACCTTAACATCATTCAAGAACACGAATTTATACAAAAAGATGTTTTTAATTTTTTATCAAACTTTGCCATGACGGCAGACGGCGATATATCAGAGGACGGCGGATTTTTAATATCACCTTTTAAAATTTATCTAACAGACATTGACTTACTAGACAACTTAGAAAAAAAGTTTAACCATGCGTTTGGTAAAGATGTAATAATACACTTAACATTCAGCGAACATACTGCTGTAGTGTTACACAGAGAGTTTTGGGTAAAGACAGTACCTAACTTTAATATGGTTATTAATGATGTATGGGAACCAAAGTTTTTACACGTTAATGAAAATCTTTCTATGACCAATGTGTTAGATTGTATTAAAGAATGTGAAGTTAGCGAAGCACCTTTTTACCAGTCATTAATTAAACCTAATGCTAGTCCTAGAATGAATAAGTGGCTTAACCAACATGGACTTACTAAAACATCATTTTATAACTTTGATTACTTTATATTAGACACATGGAATCAAAGCGGTATACAAAGTCCAAGTTCGCGATATGAAACAGACGGTGTTAGCGACATTGATACTTATTTAGATATTATAACATCAGCAAAGAAAACCAAAGACTTTGTTTGCTTAAATAGATCATACAAATATCATAGACCTAGAATTATAAATGAGTTGTATGAACAGGGTCTATTAGATTTTAGTTTTTACAGTTTAGCAGAAATAATGACAGCCGATGAAGAGGAGTATACTGTAGTTAAAGATTTAGGTATGCCAATACTTGCCAAAGGCGAACCAGACCATAACATTGACCCTGCTGGCAGGATGTCGCATGATAGTGTAGGAAACATAGACTGGGCTAAGTATTCCAAATTGTTTATTAGTACAGAAAGTTTAATGTTTGATTGTACTGATACAATACCAGACTATGCTCCATACGAGATATTATTTGTAAGTGAGAAAGTCCATAAGCCACTAGCATGGGGAATGCCGTTTGTTATACTAGGACCAGCACGTTCGTTAGCACACATGAAGTCGCTAGGGTTCAAATCATTTGCTCCTTACATAGACGAGTCATATGATGAAATAGATGATCCTGAAGAGCGTTACCAAGCAGTAGTGAGTACACTAAAAGAATTTCACGCTTCTGGATATGCTAAAAAAGAATTGGAAGCAATCGCTGAACACAATATACGATTATTTTATAGTAAAGATTTGTATAGGAGTATAACTAATAATTTGCTAGTAGGTATAGCACATGATTATAGTACTAAACGTGAAAGAGATGATTTCGAATTTCGTGTAATTCAGTAACGCACCTTGTTACCTTTTCTAATTTTGTTCTATTCTCATTAGTTAGTTAGTTCAAGCAATTAAGGGTGCGGCCTCTTTACTAACCTTTTCTCTTTTAGTTATATTACTCAGGGTCTACTGTATATCGTATTTTCTGAGTGTCAGCAAGTTCAACAGTAGCACTATTATGCTCATGTTCTCTTACTGTTGTGCTTTGTACCCAACACCTACCATTTGTTAATTCCTTAACAATAGCATCTGCTTTGTCAAAACACATTTCGGCAAACCGTTCACAACCAGTATGTGAAACAATTCTCATGTCAATAAGATTTTTCTCTTGTAACATTTGTATTGTTTCCATCTCTGGATCGTTTTCGGCTACCAAATAAGTATGGTCAAACATATATTTCAACCATTCTTTAAGTGGCTTTAGTCCCCCAAAGTCCACTATCCAGTTACTAGCATCTAGTTCATCTCCACCAAAAGTGAATTCAAACTGTAATGCGTAACCATGAATTAAATTACAATGGCTGTCTGCTCGCCACTGTCTAAACGCACAACTGTGACCAGTTGCATGTGAATATGTTTTTCCGCTGTAGAATCTTTTGTTCATCTGCCTATGCCTCAATAATTGTATTATTATAAGGTATATTTAGGCTGAAGTCAACCTGATTCTACAAATTAGTGGATAATATATTAAAGGCCTGCTTCGTCTAAAGATATCTCAACAACACCTGCTTCAATTAACTTTTTACGGTTAATCATGTGTGCGGCTTGAGTGTCTTCTTTAGAACCACCAAAGTAAGGAACGCAATGGCCTTCTTCTGCCATGACTGCTGTTGCTAGTCTGCCTTCACCTTCTTCGATCTTGCCATCGCCATCTTCGTCTAGTATAAAGTCACCAAGGATTCTTCCAAACTTTCCTTTCATGTCTTCACCATCACTGGCAATTTGTGTTTTAAGAACGGGTCTACCTTTAAGTAGTTCTTTAAGTTTTGCCTTTGCGGCTAAACCAAATTTCTTTTCTACTAGGTCTCTTGTTCGACTTTCTGGGGTGTCGATACCCATAATTCTTACTCGTTCATTGCTGAGTACTACACCGAAACCTAACTCTATGTCTACGTCTACTGTGTCGCCATCAACAACTTTGAGTACTTTACATCTATACTCGTACATTGTTTACTCCTACTCCCACCTACGGGATTAATTATAAGAGTATTTATCCTTAGATGTGAAAAATCTTATCTATAGTACTTGTAAAAGATGTGGTTATTAATTGTAGCAACATACATCATGTCAGGGTGTGTTGACCATTTTGGTTGTACACTGACCGCATGATAGTGATCTGCTCCTTCTGTGATGCCTTGTCCTAGTCCTTCATTCATGAATTTATGTGCTATTTCAAATGCTCTTCTGCGACTATGCTCGTCGGCCATATCGTCAGCAATGCCATCGCACCACCAACTAAATTGACACATTCCTTTCTTAGGATTATAAATTCTTTGGTGTGCTGGCAAGTCTGAATAACGTTTTGTTTTCCAACTTTCGTATGTTGGACCTTGTTGTACTACCTCGCATATACTGTTTGGGTACTTTAGACTTTTTACTCTATTAAGTGTAACGTCAGCAATGCCAACCATACCTACTATGCCTTCACCTCTACCTTCATGGTATAGGTTTTGTGCTAAACAGTATGCTTCGTTGCTTAGGTCTATAGGTCCCGTAAAGGATTGTGCTTGGGTTGGTATACAGAATAATGCTGATATTAACAACAAACTTTTATACATATTCATCTCTCTTGCCCTCTAATCTTAATGCATATTATAACAAATATGTGTTAATGTGTCAACTATTTAGTAGATTTTCTATGCTCATCTGTATAGACTCGCTGTCTTAAACTGGTACTAGAAAAGGAGTGATCTCTGCCATTGTATATGACTTTGCATCCTCTTTGCTTGGCAATGTCCTTGCCTGTGAAATCTTTTGTTTTATACTCGTCTCCAAGTATTCTAACTTCTATTGGTAGAGTTAGTAGTAAATCAATTAGGTCTCGTTCAGTGTTATAGATAACTATTTCATCTACATACTTAATTGCCGCTAACTGTATTTGTCTTTCTACAATGCTTTGTACTGGCTTATTCTTTTCAGGTCTATCTTCTGTAGGATCGTTCTGTAATCCAACAATTAAATAGTCACAATGATGACTTGCTTCTTCAAGCATAGTAACATGCCCAGCATGTAATAAATCAAATGTACTACATGTGAATCCTATCTTTCCGCAATCTTTATAATTAAGTTTCATTGTTGTCCTGCTCTGGTATATACATACCACGCATATTGTGTGGTGTGGACCATGATTTGTTTAATGTTAAAATAGGCACACTATGATCGTTAAACGATTCTCCTGCTACTATTTTACAGTTTAAAAACTCTGTGTTGTCTATAACGTTCCTAATTGCTTTATCTAACTCTTGTCCGTAGTTCATTAGCTCATTACTGTAAGGTAGTTCTATTGTTAATGTTGCTCTAATCTTCTTCATACAATATGATCGCCACGCTCTCTTTTTGCTGTTCGTCTTGTTCCTGACTTACTTGTATATTCACGTGTGATGCCTTTAGTACCTGCTTCACCTGTAACTACAATATACATCATATAACATATACTGCTAAATCCAAATATTATTGCTAAACTTAATATCAATTCCATCATTTGTATTCTACTCCGACGGGGACACCGTCTTGTTGTACTACGTTTACTAATTCAAATTCAAATTCTTCACCTGTGAGTTTTTTCCAAAGTGCCCATTGTGTTAAAAGAGTTTGCTCTGCTCCACGTGTTCCATGTAGGTGAACTATTTGTGACTTGTTTAATGTAGTGTTGTTCCACGCATTTAATTGTGATATGTATTGTGCGTTATCTAATGCTTGTGGTGTAGCATTCATCATTTGATAATTCATTTCTGGTGTTAGCCATTTAGTGTGATCTTTATCTTGACTATACATCATTTCGTTAAAAATAATTTGCTCTGTGCCCCAGATATTGTAATCCCAGTCTTTGGCATATTGCCAACCTAGGTCCCACACTTCTTGTTTCATGCTACTAGGATAATATCTTACACCAGCATTAAAATAATGCTCATGTTGTAATCCGTATTTGTTATTAGCGTCTTTGCCACTTAGCGTTTTAGGATCTGTGTAGTTAAACATTTGAAAGTCTGATAGTTTATCAAACACATCTACTGTATTAATAATAAACGCATCTAGGTCTAAAAACAGTATATTGTTTTTACCACCGTCCCACATTTCGTATATTTCATTAAAGTTAGTATCGAATATTTCTTGATAATTATCCACTTCGTTTTCAATTATTTCAAAATCCCAATCACCTGGAATGAATTTATCAGCACTCTCACTAAGTATTTCACACATACTGGAATATAATGTATATGTCTTATCCGCACCCTTGTCAGTGTTGTATTCTAACTTATCACTGTCTTTAATGCGGCATAGGGCCATTGTTACTATATTTGCCATGTATAAATCCTTTTGTTCATCATATTTAACTGTTTTTGGCCTATTATTAAACGGTTTAAGGCAGAACCTGTAAATATGTTATGTAATTGAGGTTGTGATAACATTCTCACAACCTTTTGAATAGTCGAGTCCCTCTGATGATACTCTAATATAGACACTTCAGAATACATCCGCCTCAATTACCCCTTTCTCAACTGCTCTATCGTACAGTTGTTGGCTAGCCAAATTCTTAGCCTTGGCTTCGCATTGTATATCGAACTGATCTAAAAATGTCAATGCCCAGTCGTTTGCTTTCTCGTTAGGATAGTAATCTGAGTGTGCTCTTAGTTTTTGCTTCTTGGCACCTGACTCTAGTAAGTCAGATATGGAATGACAGGTAGCATGCCGCGATGATTCATCAATTCGTGTTGATTGATCGAGCCATTCATCCCTACTATAACTATAATGTAGAGTAGGCCTGACACCCCTCCAACTATCAATGACCATCTTAACACGGTCATCATCTGCTTGTATATATTCTTCATCTCTTATCCAATGGTGATGTATGTCTAATACTAGTGCTACATGATCTTTCAGCATAAGACTTGCGTCTAAGCCATGACACATTTCGTCATTCTCAATAGCAATAGTATTCCTTGCTTCGGGTGATAATCTAGGCAATACATCAATAATACCTTGATAACCCTTTCTACCGGATATGTGAACATTAAGTTTCATATCCATAAACTCTTTACCGTAACCCATCCACCTTGCCATATTAGCATGGTATTCAAATTCATCTATTGATCTTTCCACAACGTCAGGACGATCACTAGCAAGAACACAAAACTGTCCAGGGTGGAAACTAATACGGACATCATTGTCACGAGCACAGTCGCCTACCTTAGCAAAACCTTTTTCTAGTTCTTTAACTACAGTAGGGTCTTCAAACACATAACGCCAACTAGGTTCAGTTGCCATTGGTACTTGATTGCTACCTAATCTAACCATTCGTCTACCTGCGGGTAAACTGCCAGCATACTTAACAAGGTTATACGCACTTTCCATATTCCATGTTACTACATCAAGTAGTTTTTGTTCTGCTACTGCTTTTTCTTGTCTATTACACCAAGCAACTGTAGTACCTTTTTCTGTAAAGTTCTGTTGTATTTCTTTTAGTACTTTGGGTTTCTGTGTCTGATCCGGATCCATATACTTACAGCAAAAACCTATACGTTGTAGTGAGTCGTCAAATGTCATATTGTTTATCTAATTCCTGTAAGTACCATTCTGCCCAGTCTGTGTTAACGAGCACATTGTAATTGTGTTCGCAAATGTCACGAGTAGCATGATATAGTTCAGTAGTGTTTTCATTAGATAAATTATAACATAAGTTTCCAATTTGGTCAAGTCTTTTATGATAAGGTTGTGTGTCGTAACTCTCGTCCCACACACTACCAAATGTTTCAAACCCCAAATTGCGTAAGGCTGGTAGGTCACCGCCCGATTTGCCAATAGTAATTATAAATGGCCTTTTGTGTTTTATTGCTTTAAATGATTTTGGTGTAGTGTACTTAGTTGGTGAATGCGGTGGCTCATCGTTATTGGGCCAACATGACATTGTGTCTAACACCACAGATACCAATGACTTTTCGTATATCCACATATCTTGTTTATTGTAATCATCTACATACACTTGTTGGCTAGTACCTAAATCTATCTCTTCTGGGTACTTGTTATAAAACGTGTCGCCCATAAATGTACGTGGTGTGTTAGATGCCATGAACTCTAGGAACTCACTGCTAACCATTTTTGTTTGATGTATGCCGTCAGGCACAGACAAGTGATCTCTATAACTAGTCCACATCAACTTAGTGTCGTCAGTTAGTAAGTCATTACTCCATAAATGTTCTAGTAACTTATATCTGTTAGAATGATAATTGCCAGCCATGAAGTTTAAATTAGTTGTAGGTATTACATCAGCACATGGCGGCACTACTTCGTTTGATTTTATTTTTAGTAACTCGTTAGGGAAGTAATTACTTTTAAATCCGTAATTGTCTGATACCCATTTATAGTTAAGGTTGTTGTCGTCTATAACAACTGTCATAGGATCTATATTCCGGTCTTCACATATATTTTTCCAACGTTCTAAATCATGCACCTGAATATCTTCGTCATGTTTAGAGAGATCTAAAAACTCCCATCGTGTTAAGCCTCTTGCTTTAAGACCGTCGCTAATGGTTGCTTTCGTGCCTTCTGATAATTGATTCCAGTACTGGTAATGCTTCATAGTAGTATTTAATCTATCTCTACCAACTTAATTGACAATAACGATAAATACTTTTATCAAACGCACAGAAGTGCGTTAACCAGATACAAACACATAATACTTATAACTAGTTAAAAATATAAAGTGGAGAAAAAATAATGGCAGACACTAAGAATTACGGAATTGCAGGTGTAGGCGCCAATATCGAAATAGGCAAAAGAGGTAATACGATCGAAAGTAATAGCGGAAACGTTATTCTTAAGACTACCGCTGGAGCATTGGCCACAATAGCAGGAGCAAACGGAACAGCAACCAGTCACTTCGTCACCAAGGCACAATTAGATGCCAAAGCGGCGGATAGTGCAGATGGCTTTCAGATTAGTCTGGGCGACGTCACGCAATATGGTGATGGCAGTTATTCCGGCGGAGCAATCAATTTAACAGACAGCACTAAAATATCAAGTGCTATTGATACACTAAACGAAACTTTAGGTTTGTTAGTTCCGACATCACCAGGCGATTTTCCAAACAGCGAAACACTAAGTTTCTCTAGTACAGGAAGTTCACCTTTTCTTGCCAGCGGCGCAGTACCAGATAGAACCTCAAGCGGGACACTACCAGCATCGGCAGGTGCTAGTGTAACTCGTGTGACCGATACGACTCCAAATTCAAATCAGATAGATAACTTCAAATCAGACTCAGGAACATTAACAGCCTTGATTAATAATAGTGCCGCAGGCGCCGTTACTTTCGATGGCAGTGATAAAGATGGAACATATACGAGTTTGAGGGTAAGTGGACACGGGGACTTCCCAGCAGATACACCAGGTTTTTATACAGCCAGTGATGCTCAAATTAGAGTAGCATCGGCGTTAGATACTGGTTGGAACAGATTCAAAATGACACATGACGATGGTAATACTAATGAAGTATACATTGTTATAGATGATAATACATCATCGCCGTCAATTGCGTCAGGTTCAATATCAGCGGATAGTTCAGGTTCATCAGCAAAGAGTTCAGGGATTGAACATTTTGCGTCAGGTGGTACTGTTACAGTATCAAGTCTAACTATGTCGAATTTGAGTGGAGAAACATACTACAACGGAAACCCGATATCAGTATCAGGCTCCGATAGTATTATCAATAGTCAGTCTAAATCATATTCAGACGTCGGAGTAAGTACTCCAATCGCAAGACAAACGACAAGTGCTCAAAGTTTGAGTGCTTTAACAGTAAACATTAATGGATCTAACAGACATACGTCAGGTACATTAACAGTAAACGGACAAAACGTAAACGGATCAGGCTCTCAGAGCATATCCGGCACAATTTTGTTAAAGGCAGGAACTGCACGAAGCAGTGATGTCGACGAACAAAGTATCTCTAAACCATCAGGTTCATCCGGTGGTAATAGAGTTTATTTAGGTTCTTCAGCAACAGGGGATACTCCTCTAGGTGCTGGCAACCTACCAAGTAGCAGTTTAACATTTGATAGCAATCAAGACTTATCGGCATCAGGCTTCAAGCATGAGGCGGCAGTTGTAGGTGGTATTGCAAGTTCAGATCAAACTGATTACACCTCAGGTTATTTTCCAGATGGAAGTACAATAAACTATAGTGGCAAAGATGCTACACAGTATTTGACGTTCTATTTCGCGAAGTCGACTATGAGTACATTTAGCGTATCAATAACCGGTTCTTACTCAGGACTGTTTATTGGATTGCCTGGTGTGAGTGATAGCAGTAGTGCTTCACCCAACGCAACAGGCGGAGCATGGTATAACGCATTTCAGTTATATGATGGCTCAGGTAACCCAGGTGGTACTGGTAACGGTGCGGGTTGTGCCAATGGAGCAATTGCAAGTGGGAGTTCCGGCTCAGTTTCAATTACATTAGGTACAGAAAGTACAACAAATGCCACTAATAACGTAGTGTTAGTAAGAGTTAAACTAGGTAGTTCAAACTCTATATCAGCACTAAGCGTAACATAAGGAGGAATGAATAATGGCAATTACAGATAGTGATAAGTTAGATTTCCTTTGGAAGAAAGTCGTTTATGGCGTTACTGAGACAGACATTGATGGCAAAGAAGGACCAAATGAGATATATTCAAGTGAGAGTTTAACACTAGCACAAGATGTATGGCAGAAGTCCTCTGATATCCCATCCACAGCCCCCAAAACTGGTGCGGCTACTCCTGTTAAGTTCTTCGGGCATACGTCCGATAGCAGTGACTTTGTGAAGCAACCAATTCAAATGGTTGCCGACCCAACAGTTAGTGGCGGGAAGACGTGGATCGCGGTAGCAGATGCTACAGGCAATGTGGTACCAGGTAGTGCTAATAGATTAAGGGACTTTATACCCCCTTCGATTGGTTCAACATACTTAGCAAAAGTTTACGAAAGTGAATCTGATGCCAAAGGTGATTCAGATAAGTTTAACAGTTTAACAACCAATAACGAATGGGTATTTGATTATCAAGCAGGTATTCTACATTTCCCAAATAATGTACCATCAGGTATTAGTAGCAACGTATTTTTAGTTGCTCACCAATACGTAGGTGCAAAGGGAGTTGGAGCATCTTCAGGAGCGAATGGTTTAGTTTTTGCTACTGCTAACGTATCATACGATGGCGGAACACAAAACATTCTAGACGTTAAGTCGGCAGTAAGAGCGTCGGCCGTGATAGTTGAAGTTGACAGTGCATGGACAAATGCTAATGACACCACAGCAATTACTGTGGGAGTTACAACGGACAAAGATTTACTATTTAAAGCAGGTGATATTGATTTACAAACTGCTGGACAATATAGATCGGACTTCCATTACATTTGGCCTAGTACAGCAGACGTAACTATATGTGCAGAAGTCATCCGAGGGACGGCAAGTGCAGGTACAGCGAGAGTGTCAATAGAAATCGAAACCAGAGGTACAATACAACCAGTTGATTACGGATTAGTAACTGACTCAGGTAGTGTGTAAAAGTATAATAACTTAAATAAAAAAACATTTTTAGAAGCACTCTTAGGAGTGCTTTTTTTTTGGCAACAAAATTGTTACATTTCGATAAATACAAGTGTAAAAATATTATAGGATCAAATATGAACATTAACGAAGTTTTAGGCGGATTACAAGGATTAGGTAATTTAGGCGGCGAAATGCCACGTGTTACTACACCTAAGAAGATTAAAGAAATCAAGCCTGGCAAAAAGAATAAAAGTATTAAAACTCGAAAAGGACCAATGAATATTGATCTTAGTAAACTAGGTGAAGAAAAACCAAATCACTTAAAAGCAAAATCAAAAGTAACTAAAAAAGTTAAGCCTACTACAGGACATGAGTCTCCTAACATTAATAGAGGCAAATTTGTAGGCGAAGACGACGGAATGTACGACCAAGTACCACAAGGCATGGAATACAGAACAACAGCGGCAAAAACAGCATCTAAGCAGAATGTTGCTAGAGGCTCTGCTTACCATGAACAAATGATAAACTACATGGTACAACAACATCCTAAAGTAACATTTGGACAATTTAAACAAAATGCGAGTAAATTTGAAATAGCATTTTCCAATCATCAAAACGCACAAAAGGCTCAAAAAGTATTAAATAAGCCTGCGCCAAATATGAACAAATATAAAGCAGGACCTGGTTCAGCACAGGGAATCAAAGACAGAGCATGAACTGGTTAATTATATTAACACTAAAGAGCATACTGTCTAGTATCATAGGCAGTAGTTTTTATCAGTGGTTTAAAAACACTAAAGTAGGTGTATGGTTTCAAGTTAAAATGGACAACACAATGGAATGGGTAGCAAAAAGATATGATATTGAAATTGCTACTAGAGAAGAAAAATGGTTAGCACAATATCCCCTATTAGGCAACCGCATAGTAAAACTTGAAAAAGAAGTAGCCGCTCTCAAAAAGAAAAAGTAAAAATTCCGTATAAATATGCTTTATGAAGAACTTAGAACTCGATTGGGTATATAAAACTAACGACATCGGCATTCATTACACTGAACAAACTAATGGCGGTGGCTCATTTTTCTTACTAGATTATATAGATTACTTCAGTGAACACTATCCTAATAAAACTTTTAATCATGCGTTAGAATGGTGTGCTGGTCCAGGCTTTATTGGATTTGGGGTACTAGCATGTGAAGTTTGTAGTCACATAACTTTACTAGAAACTTTTGATACGGCCATTGATCTTTTACATAAAACAATTAATAACAGCAATATTAGTAATGCTACAGTAGTTCATGCTGACAATGTAGATGCGTTAGAAGGCAAGTACGATTTAATAATTGGTAACCCACCGCATTTTAGTGAATATAAACTAATGCAAAAAAATGCTTATTACTCTAACCATACTAAAGAAAATTGGGAAAGAATTGCTGTTGATACCAATTGGGATATACACAGAGAGTTTTTTACAAATATAAAAAAGAGTATGGGAATAGATTGCTTAATACTATTAGCAGAAAATACTAGAGAAGTGCCTGGAATCACTAAAGTTGCTAATGAGTGCGGCTTTGAATTAATTAATAAGCATGTTGCCAGAAGTACAGGTATGCACGTTTTAGCAGAGTATAAATATATTCTGTAATTAACACAGGAGAGAGATGGCAAAGGCGGCAAAAAAATCGAATGAAAGTAAGTCTAGAAAATGTTCTAGTACAGGACAAGGTGGTCGTGGAAGACGTTGTAAAATTGGCATGTCTACAATGAATAAAAGCAAAAAACGATCATACAAACACTATAACGGACAAGGAAGATAACATGCCAGTAAAATTTAAACCATCACAAACCACTTTTGTTAAAGGCAAAGGTAAAGTAACAACTCATAACTACATTAAGCAACAGTCTAAAGAAGAACTAGTTAAATACATAAACGAAGGGCAAAAGAATAAAGTTAAGCAGAAATGCCGTAACGAACTTGTCAGACGCGGTGTTGGCATAGTTTGGAAAACTCCCACAGAAGATTAAGATCTGATAAATACTAGTATGAGATTACGATCAATACTAGAAGCAACCAAATTAAAAGAACAATCCCAGCATTATACTGTTAAGCATACGCCTACAGGCAAAACTTATAAAGTAACTGCTATGGATCAGCATAGTGCTAAAACTAAAGCCGCTATACAACATGGTGGTAGAAGTGCTAGTAGTAGAGCAGAAGACCAATTTACAATAGTCGAAGGTAGAATGTCAGACATTCATCAAGATGCTCAAGATATGAGCAAAGAAGAATTTACAAAGAAGCATCCTGCTTTTGCTGACGAGTATGATGAGATTAATGCTGAAAATTTCGATGAAGGTTACAAGCAAGACTTCAAAAGACAAGAAGCAGAATACGAACTTAGACACGAAGAAGAACCTAAGCGAGATCCTAAGAAGCGTGTACCGTACAGAACACCTCAACAAAGAAAGGCAGATGGTACACCTATTGATAAGAAACAACTTCAGAAAGAAGACAGTATACAAGCAGGCGATGAATTAATGATCGAATCAGGCATGGGCGAGGGCATTGTTGCTCCTGTTATACATGTTGTAGGCGAGAATGTATTAATTGCTTGGGACGAAACTGCTGATAGTTTATTTGAAGAAACAGTAGAAGTAGACGAAGGCGAGAAGCACGGTAACAGCAAAATATATAACAAGTGCTGGAAAGGATACAGAAAAGTATCAGGTAAGTCGGCAGGCGAAAAAGGTTCATGTGTTAAAGAAGACATAGACGACCAATACGAGTTATTTGTAGATGGTAAGCCACAGACTAAACTGTATAATAAGAGCCAAATTAATGCTGTTCAAAAACAATGGCAAATGAAATTTCCTAAAGCAAAAATTACATTGAAAAAAGTTAACAAATATGCTATGGAACAAATGCAAGAGTTAAAACAACTAGCAGGTATTTTGGAAGGCACTGATGAAGATATGAAAGCCGTATATGATGTCTTTAAAAGTCATGTAGAAGATAAACAAAATCATATGGCATTATACGGTTATATAAAAGACATGATTGATATGGGTGTTATTGAACTTAGAGCAGGCGAGACTGCTCGTATGAAAGCCGGCCATATATTTAAGCAATTTTGGACATGGAAAGACAACCATACTTCTCATCATAATGAAGGCAGAATAGAAGATACATTCGCTACTGATACTATAGACAAGCATGACAAAAAGACAAAAGAAAAAGATGAAGATAAAAAAAATATAAAAGAAAACTTTGGCATTGAAAAAGACTTTGACAAAATATTTAAAAATAGAAAATCTACAGCAAAATTGCCATCTGAAGATGATGATTTAGCAGATGAAGAATCAGGTAAGAACCACAATCCTAACACAGGTAAAAGAATTAGACAGCATCCTTTCGAGCCAGTAGAAGAAGGCGACGTAATAAACTTTCCTGATCCAACAATGAAACAAGCAGATACTATTCTAAAGTCACTAGGTATTACTAACGGATTAAACTATTTAATTAACAAACCGTTTGATATTAAGATGTACGAATTGCTAATAGATGCTTACATGAATAGAGTTAAAGGCACTAAGTTCGACAACACATTAAAAATAGTTATAAGCAATTACGAACAAAGAGGCATCAAAGCAAACGAGTTACCGCCAAGAACACCAGCACCTAGTACACCAGGTACAGTTACGCCTTTAAAGGGAGATCCTAAGCAACAAGAATTTGACTTCCCCAAAGAAGACTTAGAAGAAGGCGAAGAAAGATCCGATATTAGAGACTTAATGATTGTTAGAGTAAAAGACTATTTACAAACAAAAAGTCCTGGTTCCTACATTAGTTTAGAAGATTTAGAAAGCGATTTATACGACTATGCTAGTCAACTAGATCACGATGATTTAGATAGCCCAGAAGAACTTAGAAACTTTATGCACAATCCAGGTGAAGAAGCAAGTTCGGCTGTTACAGAATTACTTTCAGGTATGTATCACTCGGAGTTCGATGACTACATTACAGCAGAAGGCCAAGTTAAAGAAGCAGAATACCAAGGACGTAAAGTTAAGTTGGGTAAACCAACTAGAGGCGATAGTAAAAAGTTTAAAGTTTATGTTAAAGATCCTAAAACAGGAAACGTTAAAAAAGTAAACTTTGGACACGGCGGCACTAGTGCTAAGAAAGCCGGACAAAAGACAATGTCAATTAAAAAGTCTAATCCAGCAAGACGTAAAAGTTTTAGAGCGAGACATAATTGCGATAATCCAGGACCACGTACAAAGGCACGTTACTGGAGTTGCCGCGCCTGGTAAATGTTTAATACCACACAGAACACATTCAATTCAATGGGTACCTGGGGTGCCGCAATAGAACAAATGCATTGTCCCAATGCTGAATCATTATACTTTTTCGACCAGTCGGGCTACGACTTATGTCCTCTAGAGCAAGAGTTTGCCAAAGCAAATACAGGTGAAGCAGACTTTATACGTTATAGACGGGCAATAGCAAAAGATTGGTTTGAACCAACTAACACTTCCGGCGCACATATTAACCACGCAAAGTTATTTGAACGTAAAGGTTATCATGGATATGCTTTAGAACAGTTAGGGCATTGGGCAGAAGGCAATCATCTTATACACAAAATGACTCAACTTAAACCTAAGTGGGGAATAGACATCAGTTTAGATTATGTAGACAATAGTAGATACCATACTATGGAACTATTTCACTATGAATGGGATAGCAATAATGTAGATGAAGTAGAAGAAAAGAAACTTATTATAGAAGAACTACTACACAACACTGATTGGAATAATTTTGCCAACGAAAAACTTGCTAAAAAAGACGAATGGGCACACTTAGATTTTGTTGGACAAAGTGATTGGACTACTAAATACTTAGGAATACCTAAAGAAAGGTTTAAGTTAGTAACATGGAATACATAAATAAATTATCAATTCAGATAGATAAACAACAACTACTCAAAGACGTTGACTATATTTTAGGGTTAACACCGTTATGGCCTAATCAGCAAATCAGTTTAACAAGTATCACAGGCAACGATGATTGGGAGTGTAGCATAGGCAAAATTGCTAATTTAAACCATGAAGAGCACGAGTTTACTGCTATCAATAGTAGTATAAAGAATCGTTACATTGGGGAATTAATAGAAAGTTTAGCACCTAACTACTGTAGATGGCGTATAATGAATAAGGCAAGACGTACTTGTTATAGTATACACGAAGATGGCGCAGACCACCTCTTACGCCTACACATACCTGTTATAACGAACGATCAAAACTTTTTAATGTTCTACACGGATAAGCCTAAAGTAAGTGACACAGGCAGTGATATTTCAATTAAACATTATAATTTACAGGTAGGTAATGCGTACTTAATGCGTACTAATTATTTACATTCAGCAGTAAACTTCAGTAACGAAGATAGAATACATCTTGTAGCAACGCAGATTTAACCTACGAGTGCTTTATACTCTGTGTATCCGCCTATCTTTTCACCATCAACTATAATTTGAGGGAATGTTCTCGCAGTAGGAAACACTTCGAATAATTGTTCCCTTGTAAAGTCTTCGTCTAACATTCTATATGTTAACTCATGTCCTTTAGACTCTGCTAGTTTCTTTGCCATGTCGCAATATGGACATTGTGGTTTGCTATATATTTCAACTTTCATAATAATATTTATATTTTACAAATGTACATCCATTGACCTCTTGGATGTCCTATTGTTCCGTTAAAGATTTTAGTGTACCCAACTTCACTTACAATATTATCCATTACATTTTTGTCGTATTGTAAATCAATTTTGGAATCGCTTTTATAATTTTCTCTTGCTTGTTCTCGGTCTTTGCCGTTGACTTGAAAGTATGTGAAATACACTTTTGTATTTGCGTGACACACTTTTTTAAGATTATTTAAACATAGTTGAATGTCGTGTTCATTTAAATGTGACATTAAACTTTGGCACCAAATATAGTCTACTTTCTTTACAACAAAGTCAACGTTAAACTTAGAGTTTACAGAAAACTTAGGTTGTTTGTCAAGCACTACACTTTCTTCAAATACTTCATTTAAACCAAACTCGATTAGTTCTGGCATTCTATCTAGACCAAAGTAATTGTTAGCATTTAAATAAGGTACTACTTTTTGTGCTGTTCTACATGCTCCGCAACCAACATCTAAGAATACATGTTCTGGACTTAGGCCTTGTTCTGTTAGATATGTAAAATGGCTTCGCGAATGCTCGTCAAAGTTGTTCCTGTCATTGGAACCTATAAAGGACATTGCGCCTGTGTTTTGAATTTTTAGTGAATACTCTTCTTGGAGTCCGGTGGTGTCGGTCATACTAGTATTTACTCCTCTTAAACTTTACAAGAGATTAAAAAAGGTGTTAACTAACGCCGGAAGGATCTTGGACGTCGTCTCTTTCAAAGTCAGGATCTTGTACGGTTGATGTATCAGGTCCTGCCATGTCGTCGCCCGGTGGTACTGCTAGTGAATTTTCTAAGTAGTGTTTGGCATCACTTATATATGAGCCTGCTTTGGTAATTTTTGATTGCCACCAATTAGGAAAATCTGAATCCGGTAAGTCTTTTAACATTTTTGATAAGTCGACGCAGTATGTACCCATTTGGTACAGTTGTCTTCTAATCATATCACGTTCGTTGTCAATGTGCCCTATGGCAACCTTTGCCGCACTACCGGCATCTTTTTCATTTAACACGTCACTGTATATGCCTGCTAGTTCTTGTAATTTTTTTAAATCTTCTTT
>Ga0075444_10000121_pt1 | contig 42892 bp, 37 predicted proteins | sample CoawatmetaG01DNA_FD_76836 | JGI IMG/M metagenome (GOLD analysis project Ga0075444, IMG submission 76836) | Marine microbial communities from the West Antarctic Peninsula - Coastal water metaG017-DNA | ecosystem: Environmental > Aquatic > Marine > Coastal | place: Atlantic Ocean: West Antarctic... | reverse complement strand
GTCTTGAAGACGAAGACACCTTAGCATTATTTCAAAGCACGACTCAAAATCAGGCTAGTAAGTTATTTAAGTTAGCGAATGAAACTGGTATAGATGGAATTGTTTGCTCTCCATTGGAGTTAGATTTAGCTGCAAATATACTATCTCCCAAGATGCTCAAAATCACCCCTGGTATTCGAGACATTGTAGTGAGCGATGATCAGTCTAGGACTATGACTGCGAATGCAGCCATTAAGCATGGGGCATCATATTTAGTTATTGGTAGGCCCATTTCTAAAGCTTCAAATGTAGCTGAAACCTTGAAATATTTTAACCAATCTATAGATGAATAAAAAAAGAACACAGCAGATTTTTAATGCTTTAGATAAACCATCTAGAAATTCTCTCCAAAATAAAAAGTTTTCTTTTTCTTACAAGTCAGATTTTTTAGAATATAAATCTCATTTAAGTAATTTCTCCTCCGAGCAATACACACTATTCGATACATTATTTACTGAGCTTGCTGTCCAAGATTCAATTCAAAATCTATTTTCAGGTGAAGTGGTTAATGTGACCGAGGGCAGGCCAGCGCTTCATCATCAATACAGGGCGCTTAAGCCATCACCAGAGTTTAATTCTAAAAACATATGTCGCCCTCTCTTGCAGAAAATTAAAAAAGAGAAATATAAGAACATTATTACATTTGGTATTGGGGGATCTTATGAAGGCCCTAAACTGCTCCAAGAATTTTTATTCAACCCTACTTCTGACATCAACTATTCTTTTGTATCTGGACCAGATAAAGATGAGTTCAATGCAATCGTTAAACCTCTATTAGGCCAAAAGAATTTATATATTTTTGCCTCAAAATCCTTATCTACCGATGAAACCATCACTTGCCTTAAGTGGCTTGGAAAAAATAGAACTGATAAGAATTCATTAGTCATTACTGCTAACTCTGAGGGAGCCAAAGCCTTGGGATTTGCAGACTCATCAATTATTCTATTTCCAGAGTCAGTAGGAGGGCGATATTCTATTTGGTCTCCCATATCTATGACAGCTTCTATAGAAAATAATTTTATGGTTTTTCTTCAAGGCGGAGGTCTAGCAGATAGCTTATTATCTGGAAGCTCAGCAGAAGCTAAAAAATATCAAAAATTGATTAAAACCTTAGCTTTTTCTGACATCTGGTTTAATAATTTTTGTAACAAAAAAAATAGAGTAGTCCTTGCTTATAATTGGCGCTTAAGGTCTCTTGCAAATTATATTCAGCAACTCGAGATGGAATCCCTCGGCAAGCCTTCTAATCCAGAATCTATCTTCCAGGAGACTGGCCAAACAATTTTTGGTGGATTTGGCTCTACTGCCCAGCATTCCTACTTCCAGATGCTTCATCAAGGAACCTCTCAGTGTTCAGCGGATATTATTTACAGTCCTAATACTCAAAGTCCTCTAAGCAATGCGCAGGCTCAAGGCCAATCTTCTCTTCTATCGTCGACTCAAAAGCAATCCTCTGATTTGCTGGAGCTAACCAATGGCAATATCCCAGTTAATTTATTCATTTTACCAAAATTGTCACTCAGGGAATTAGGCTTCTTGCTAGCAACTTGGGAGCATAGAGTATTTGTTACAGCCAGTTTGCTGCAGATTAACCCATTTGATCAATTTGGAGTTGCAGCTGGAAAGACAGTTGCTCAAAAATTTCTGAAAAAATGATGCTTGATCTCAAGCAAGTCCCACAAACTCCTGGAATTTATAAATTCTTTGCAGACAATAAAATTATCTATATTGGCAAAGCAATTAATCTAAAAAAACGAGTATCTTCCTACTTCGGATCCTCTCTAAAAGATCGCAAGACCTCTCAGATTAAGTTACTGACTGATAGAATTGAAACATTCTCCACTCAAACCGAAGCTGAAGCTTTGCTATTAGAGCAATCGTTGATTAAAGAAAATTTACCTCGTTTTAATATCCTGCTGCGAGATGATAAAACTTATCCATATATTCACTATTCAATGAGCGATCAATTTCCCAGCATTAGTATGAAGCGATCAAAGCATGCTGTGTCAAAAGATTATTTTGGTCCTTTTATAAGCGCTCAAGCTGTTAAATCTACAATTAAAGATTTACAAAAAATATATCAAATTAGAAACTGCAGCAATAGCACCTTTAGAAATAGATCTAGGCCTTGTATTGAACATCAAATGCAAAGATGTTCAGCGCCCTGTGTAGATCAAATTAGCGAGATGGATTATAGCGCTGATATTTCTTCTTCCCAGAATTACCTTTCTTCAACTGGCAAAAAATCGAGAACTCTCATGTTATCGCAAATGAAAAAGCTTGCCGACGAGTGTAATTTTGAAAAAGCTCAAGAGCTTAAGCAAAGAGTTGCAAGTTTAGATATTTTGCAGCAAGAACAATCCTTCTCTTCCAATCATGCCAGTATTGATTTCTTCGCTTGCATTGAAAAGCATGGCAAAACAGGTGCTTGTATCTTATCTGCGCGAGATGGGAAGATACGTGGTACGAAAACATATTTTTTTAAAGATAATTTATTAGATGACTTAGATGCTCTTCTTCAGAGCCTTGTATTTTCTTATTATCAAAATAGTTTTTCACTGCCAGAAAAAATTATTTTTACAATGAGGCCAAAAAACTTAAATTTGATCAAAGATGCAATTAAGCTTAAATTTCAGCAATCGGTTAATATTTCATGCTCGACTCCCGCAAGCACTAAGCAGCTTGTGAAATTAGCGATATTTAATGCTAATCAAGTTATAGAAAATAAAATTGGAACATCTGACAAATATGATCATGCAATGCAGAACCTTTCTTATTATCTTGGGTTACAAAAGACTAATCTTTTAATTGAAGGTTATGATGTCAGCCATCATGCTGGTAAATATGCCGTAGCCTCCGCAGTAAAATTTTCCAATCATGGGCCTGAAAAAAAATTGTATAAACTTTATAATATTCCTCATATTTATGCTGGAAATGACATTGGCTCCATCGAAAATGTTTTAGAAAGAAGGGTGAATAGGGCAACAGAAGATGCTTTGCCAGACATAATATTAATAGATGGAGGAAAAGCTCAATTAAATTCAGTATTAAAAGTTTTTAGAGCAAACGATAAGGATCAACCTATCATTTTGAGTATTGTCAAAGGAGCAAATAGAGTTAGAGCAACTGAAACTATATTATCTGAAAGAGGGATACTGGAAATTCCTGTCCATAGCCCAGGCTTTAATCTGTTGCAGCAAATACGAGATGAGTCCCATAGATTTGCAATTAATAGCAACAGAAGGAAAAAAAACAAGAGCGTGAAATACTCTATGCTTGATTCAGTAATTGGGCTTGGTCCCAAGAAAAAGAAAAATCTACTGCGCAGCTTCAAATCACTACAAGCAATAAAAAATGCCTCTATAGAAGATTTATGCCAAGTCGAAGGAATAAGTATTAAACTAGCAAAGGTAATAAAAAAAAATATTAGTTCATGAGTTTATTTATTCAATTTTTAACATGGTTTAGGATAATTTCTGCTCCTGTAATTTTTTTGCTAATCACTTTTTTTCATATGTATGGTTGGGCATTAATTTTATTTTTGTTGGCTAGTTCTTCTGATTACTGGGACGGGTTCTTGGCTAGAAAGTATAATCTCGAATCAGTTGTTGGAGCTGTATTGGATCCAGTAGCAGATAAAATATTGGTTTCTTTTTTAATACTGGCTCTTACTCTTGAGCTAACGAGTATTTTTATTGGCTTAATTGGTGGAATCATTCTGTTTAGAGAGTTTTGGGTGGGAGCTTTGAGAGATTTGAATGCTCGAAGTGGTTCGCTAGATGCCACTAAAGTAACAATGTTGGCTAAAATTAAAACAGCAACTCAATTTGTAACATTTGCTAGTTTTATATTGGGATTATTTTTAAATAATGCATTAATACTTTTTCTTTCAAACTTCTTTTTATTATTGGCTTTAATAATTACACTTCAAACTGGACTTTCATATACAATGTCAACCTTTAAGAGATAGGGCTGGATGGCAGAGTGGTTATGCAGCGGCCTGCAAAGCCGTTTACGCCGGTTCGATTCCGGCTTCAGCCTCCATTATTACCAAAGTAAAAGGGATGAGATATAATGAGGATTTAAATGAACTATTTTTTAAAAACTACCTTACTCTCTAAATCTCTCTAGAGAAAATTAAAAATATATTTTATTTAAAAAATTTAATTTATGAGCTCAAGCACAATCACAAAATATAAAGAGCATTTTTCTAAAATGCTGTGGTTATTTGGCCAGTCTAGAGCAAATCTATATTTCTTAGTGCTATGTTTTGTTGTGACAGGCTTAATTGATTTGATTGGCATAGGATTAATTGGACCTTACATCGCCTTATTCTTAGATTTTGAAAAAACTCAAGATGTTGTTCCGTTCTTGCAGAATTTTTCGTATCAAGAGGTTGCAATTTATTCTAGCTTGATACTTATTGGGGTCTTTATTTTTAGAATATTGGTTGCCGTACTTGTAAATACATATGTATTGAATGTTGCGTTTGAAAAACAAATTCAGTTAAGGGCTAAGTTAATTCAAGCTATCCATGAGCAAAGTTATGCTGATAGGTTAAAAAAAACCACAGGTCATTATACGCAAGCAATTATTTCATTTTGTACTGAGTATACTAATAGTACCATTAGTGCCCTCAGGGCTTGCGCAGAGACAATATCAGTTCTTTTCCTTACGACTCTTCTAGTTCTAACTGATTGGAGATTATTTCTTCTAACGGTATCGCTAGCGGGAACCATTCTTTTCTTTGCAATCTCTTTCTATTCTAAGACATTTTCAAATTACGGCATTATTAAAAATGAAGGAAGGAGAAAGTTTACAGATGCTGTTGCTGACTCAGTTACTGGGCTTAAGGAGATAAAAATACTAAAAATATCTAGTTTTTTTAAGGAAAAAGTTGTGGTTGGGGCAACTGCACTAGCATCAGCTGAAAAAAAATTATATATGTACACGATTATTCCAAGATATTTTATAGAGTGTTTACTTGTTACTATCATTGCATCAATCTTAATTTTCTCTGTGATGATTGGTGAAGATATATTAAGCATTATTTCTGTTCTTACCGTTTTTCTCGTTGCCGCTGTCAGGCTTTTGCCTGCGCTGAATGCAATTTTCCAGAATTTTAATATTATTAACCTAGAAATGGATTCAGTTCAAAAACTTTATGAAGAATTAAAGCGTTTTGAAAATTTGTCATCTTCAGAGCCATTAAGTTCTTCTGATCAGAAGGTAAAAAGCCAAGTGCATGATTTTTCCAATTTCCAATCTTTAGAATTATCCAAGCTTCATTTTTCTTATGGCGATAATAAAGTTATTAATAACCTTGATTTAACTATAAATAAGGGTGATTTTATTGGGTTACTTGGCAGGTCTGGAGAAGGTAAGACCACTCTTGTTGATCTGATTTTAGGCATTCATGAGCCTGACGAAGGCAAGATTTGCTCTGACGAGATATCAATCTTTGAAGATATGGACTCTTGGCGAGATAATCTTGCATATCTCCCTCAGGAAACTTTTTTAATCAATACTACAATTGCAGAAAATATCGCTATTGGAGAATTAATCACTGATGACGTTGAGCGCAGAGTCATAGAAGCAATTGAAAAAGCAGGGCTCTCAGAAGTTATTAATAATTTAGAGCAGGGCATCTTCACTAAAACGGGAGAAAGAGGCTTGCTATTATCAGGGGGTCAAAGACAGCGCATATCTCTAGCTAGAGCATTCTATAAGCAAAAACAGATTTTTATTTTTGATGAATCCACAAGCGCATTAGATGAGGAGTCAGCCCAAAGAATTCTAGATCATATAAATTCAATGTCTTCATCAGGGGCAACCATTATCTTAATCTCGCATAATGAATCAAATTTAAGTCAATGTAATAGAAAATTGAAAATCAATAATGGTTCAATGCAGGAATATATTGACGGGTCTTTTATCAACATCTAAAAGCTTTTAAGCCAAGAAAAATATTAAAAAAATGTATTATAATTCTAATCAATAGCTCACTCTTATTTCATCAATACTCCAAAAAATTATATGCCTGATCACTTAAAAAAAGTTTTAGTAATTGGTAGCGAGGGCTATGTTGGAAGCGTTCTCATTCCCGCCCTTCAAAATAGTAATTACGATGTGCATACTCAGGATGTTTTATGGTTTGGGGCAATGAATGCTTCTATCCCCACGCCAGGCACTAGATCTAATGAGCATATCAACAAAGACCTTAGAGACATTACAACCTCAGATTTAAGAGGGTTCAATAGTGTAATTATTCTTTCAGCGGTATCAAATGATCCAATGGGAAAGCAATTTGAGGATGTTACATTTGAAATTAATAGAAACGCTACCGTTCGAGTTGCATCATTCGCTAAAGAGGCAGGTGTAAAAAACTTGGTATTTGCAAGCAGTTGTAGTGTCTATGGTATTGCTGATGATTGCGCTAGAAAAGAAGGAGATGAACTCAATCCATTGACTGCTTATGCACAATCAAAAGCTGATGTAGAACTTGGTATATTGTCACTAGCAGATAATAACTTCATTGTTACCTGTCTTAGATTTGCCACAGCAGGTGGAGCGTCGCCTAGGCTGAGATTAGATTTAGTTTTAAATGACTTTGTTGCCTCAGCTGTCCTAAATAACTTTATTGAGATTCTTAGTGACGGCTCTCCATGGCGTCCCATTATTCATACTGAAGATATGGCAAGATCTTTTATTTGGGCGATTGGTCGTGATCCACGATCTGCAGAGGAAAATTTTATAACAGTTAATGTGGGCTCTACTGAATGGACCTTCACAATGGAATCCCTAGCGAACAAGGTTAGTGAAGCGTTGGGAGGTGTTGATGTGATAATTAATCCTGAGGGAAAACCAGATCCAAGAAGCTATAGAGTTGATTTTAGCTTGTATAGGGAGCTTGCCCCTTTGCATCAACCTATTAAATTATTTGATGATGCGGTATTGGAGCTAAAAGATTTAATAACAGCAAATAATATACCCAAAGACTTTAGGTCATCTCAGTGGATCAGGTTTAACCATCTTAATTCTCTAATTGAGAATGAGTTACTGGATGAATCTTTGAGGTGGGTTAAATGATTTGTAGAAGTTGTGGAATGAAAGAACTGATTCCATTTATAGACTTGGGATATTCCCCCCCCTCAAATGCATATCTAGAAAAAGATCATTTAGATAAACCTGAAATCACCTATCCTCTAAGAGTTGTTCATTGTAGTGAATGCTGGCTTGTTCAAACGGAAGATTATGCTGTAGCTGAGGAAATTTTTAATGAAAATTATGCTTATTTTTCATCCACATCTTCATCATGGTTGGATCATGCAAGTGCTTACGTGGATATGATTATTGATAAAATTAATCTCTCTAAAGAAAGTTTTGTGGTTGAGATTGCATCCAATGATGGATATCTTCTTAAAAATTTTGTTGAAAAGGGCATTGATTGCTTAGGCGTGGAGCCAACAAGCAGTACCGCAAAAGTTGCAAAAGATTCTGGAATAGAGGTTAAGGAAGTTTTTTTTGGAGCCGATACCGCCAGAGTCATTGCTAATTCAAGAAAAGCAGATCTTATTATCGGGAACAATGTCTTTGCTCACGTTCCAGATGTTCTAAGTTTTGCAGAAGGCATGGAAGAACTTTTAAATGATGAGGGCACTGTAACATTAGAATTTCATCATCTATTAAGGCTCATCAATCTTCATCAATTTGATACGATTTATCATGAGCATTATTCTTATTATTCTCTTATCTCTATTGAATCCTTGCTTAAAAAAAAGGGGTTGCGTCTATATGATGTTGAGCAACTTGAGACCCATGGAGGCAGTCTAAGAATATATGCTTGCAAAGAAAATGCATCAATTGTTACAAATACATTCGCAATAAATAGAATTCTTAAGTTAGAAAAAGAATCTAAATTAGGTGAGCTTGCTGGGTACACAGACTTTCAACGGCAAGTTGATAAAATTAAAAATAACCTCCTAAAATTTCTTATTAATGCCAAAGAGCAAGGTAAATTAGTTGCAGGCTATGGTGCTGCAGCTAAAGGGAATACTTTCCTCAATTACGCAGGAGTTAAGCCAGATCTTTTACCGTTTATTGTTGATAATGCACCTTCTAAACAAGGAAAGTTCACGCCTGGTGGCCACATTCCCATCGTCAATAGCGAGTTCCTATATGAGAAAAAACCTGATTATATTTTAATATTACCTTGGAACCTTTCTAAGGAAATTGCTGAACAAAATATTCAGGCAAGGAGTTTTAATTGTAAATTTGTGACTGCAATTCCAGAGATAAAAATTTTTTAATGCATGCCCTAATCTCTGGTGGTAATGGCGTCATAGGCCAAGCGCTTATTCCTTTACTCTTAGAGCATGGTATTACATTAACCTCTATCATACGGTCTAATGTTAAATGCGTAGATAAGAATCCCAACCTATCATATCTAGTCCAAAGCATTACCCTAGATAATTCAATAGATGCTAACATCTTTTCTAAGTTTGATTGTTTTATTGATTTGGCCTGGGAGGATGTGAGAAAAATTGATTCCTCAAAACACTTAGATTTTAACTTAAAGGCTCATAAGGACTTTATCTCAAAGATAGTGAGACTTGGTGTGCAGAATATTTTTGTTTTAGGCTCCTGTTATGAATATGGCTTTCAGCAGGGTGAGTTGTCTGAATCAACTGACTTAATACCAATTACCAATTACGGAAAGGCTAAAAAATTATTGCTTCAGTATCTCGAGGAGCTATCAAATTCAAAGCAATGTAATTTTATTTGGGGCAGATTATTTTATATTTATGGAAAAGGCCAGCCCTCAGATACGTTTTATGGCCAACTAGAAAAAGCTATTGCTAACAATGAATCAGCATTTGAAATTCAATCAGCCGATAAATCGCTCGACTACCTAGAGCTGGGTGATGCTGCAAAAAGTATTTGTAAACTTATTGTAAATTTTAAAAATTATGGGGCAGTAAATATCTGCAGCGGTATACCAATTTCTCTTGAGAGTTTGGCTCAAATTATTTCAAGTGATCTCAGTAGCAAGATCGAGATTAAAACAATGAATCAAAAAACTAGAAAGCATGAACCAAATCAGTTTTGGGGCGATGCAAGTTATCTGAAATCTATTTTAGTAGCAATAGATGAATAATCAATTACTTGCTCTTGGCTTACCTACTTTTAAACGCCCTGATTTCGCTATTCAACTAATTGCTGATGCAGTTGGTTTAGAGATTTATGATGAAATTATTGTTTCATGCAATTCAAGAGAGCTGAGTATAGAAAGTTTTATAGATTCTCTTGGCCCTGCTAGCACGGTAATTTATAACTTACAAAATGAGAATGTTGGGCTGAGTCAAAACTATTCAGATATTATCTCCCTCAGCACATGCAGATATATTCATATTGTTAGTGATGAGGATTCTCTTGACGCTCAAAATGCAAAAGAGCTTTACAAATTTATAGAAAATTCTGATATTCAGCCAGGAGTTATTTGTCTCTCTGTCTTGGATCAGTTTGGAGAAATTTATAAGGACACCTCAATCCAAACTAATAAGAATATTAAAAATATTTGCTCTGATGCTGGGCATATTGGAGCTACTGCTATTAATCGAGAGCAATGGAACGCAAATAGCATCAATCTCTTTGCTCAATATTCCCAAAGATTAGGGAGTGTTTATCCTACCGTAGCTGCAGCGATTCTAGCTTATGCAATGAATCCCCAACTTATCTATTTCCCAAAACATATTGTTAAAATGGGCCCACAGCACAAAAAATCTGAAATTAAGGGTCATAGCATCTATGGCTTTAGTTCACGCGCATTCCAGTTGATGTCATTAATTGATTTAGTTCTTGCAACTCGAATCTCAGGACTTTATAGGGTAGTTTTTTACATGATTTATTTTTTTTCATCTCATGCCTTTATTGATTCATATATAAAATTTGAAGAAGATATTTTGATTCTAACCAATCGGTGTTTGATGCAAAAAGATTTTTCAACCTTAGCAAAAATATCTCTTATCTTTGCAGTTAATTTTTTTTATATCATCAGATTATATCGCTTGCTTAGATCCCATATTAGCGAATCACTTAAACCCTTTATCAAATGATCCTTAATATTTGTTAGAATTTATAATTAAATATTTAATATCAGGACAAAATATATGAAAGCAGTAATTTTAGCTGGAGGCCTTGGAACTCGTTTAAGTGAAGAGACTCATTCTCGTCCCAAGCCTATGGTTGAGATTGGAGGCAAACCAATTCTTTGGCATATTATGAAATCCTATTCAGCTTATGGTATTAATGAATTTATTATTTGTTGCGGATATAAGGGCTACATGATTAAAGAGTATTTCCATAATTATTTCTTACATAATTCAGATGTGTCTATTTCATTAACAGATAATTCTCTACATATTATTGAGCAAAGAGCAGAGCCATGGAAAGTCACTCTAGTTGATACAGGAGAGCTCACAATGACAGGAGGGCGGCTAAAACGAGTCCAGAAATATTTAGACGACGAGCCTTTTTGTTTTACATATGGAGATGGCCTAATTGATATAAATATTAAAGATTTAATAGCCTTTCACAAGAATCAAGGCACTTTAGCCACAGTTACTGCAGTCTACCCGCCTGGTAGGTTTGGTGCATTAACTATCCAGGATAGTATTGTTTCATCCTTTCAGGAAAAGCCACAAGGAGATGGGGCTATGATCAATGGTGGATATTTTGTTCTATCACCCAAAGTAATTGATCTTATCAAAGGAGATGAAACTGTCTGGGAGGACGAGCCTTTAAAAACTTTAACAAATGAAGGTAATTTATCTGCATTTCAGCACGATGGGTATTGGAGGCCTATGGACACCCTGAGAGATAAAGTTTATTTAGAAAATCTTTGGGATAAGGGTGAAGCATTCTGGAAGGCCTGGTAAAGGTTATCGAGCAAACAATACCGATTCAACTTTTTTTGCAATAGCCATTGCGCTTGTCAAGCCTGGGCTTTCTATTCCGAATAAATTGACTAAGCCTTTAATTCCATGCGTTTCACTTGTTTGTATTAAAAAATCCACAGGTTTCTCACTAGGCCCATATATTTTTGGTCTAATTCCAATGTAATCTGGCATAAGCTTTTCTGGATTTAATCCTGGCCAATATCTCTTAATGGCAAGAACAAATTTTTCTTTTACACCATCATCAAAGCCATACTCTTTTTCTTTTATCCACGAAACATCTGGACCAAATTTTATACTTCCATCGAGATCATAAGTTAAATGGATTCCTAGGCCATCCTTGCTATTTGTAGGATATATTAACGGCCCATTGAATGGATGCGCCCCTGAAATTTTAAAATAATGCCCTTTCGCATAATATGCTCTTGGTATATATTTTTTGCTGAGACCTAAAATTTTTTTTGCTAAGTCAACTGCGTCAAGCCCAGCAGCATTAATTAAGTTTTTTGATTCAATACAAAATTTTTCTTCGGCATCTACCATTACGCTAAATGAATTAATCTTATTAATTGAAATTTTCTGAACATTTGAACGCAAACATAAGATTGCATTATATGATTGAAGGTCTGCCTCTAAACATTGAATTAACTCAGGTACATCGATTATTCCAGTTGTTTTAGAGAGCAAGCCAGACTTAACTTTTATCCCTGGTTGCCTCTCCTCTACCTCTGATTGCGTTAACAGTGTCAAGCCTTGGACCCCATTTGACAGACCATTATTGTAGAGATTTTTTAAGGTCTGTTTCTCATCTTCCGATACAGCAATAATAATCTTTCCACATTGGTGGAATGGAATATTTCTATCTTTTGCATATTGGTATAAAAGCTGCTTGCCTTGAAGGCATAGTTTTGCTTTTTCAGAACCATTTTCATAGTACAGTCCGGAGTGAATTACCCCAGAGTTTCTTGAGCTAATACCTTCCCCACAAAGGGCTGACTTTTCTAAAATAATAACCTCATGACCTTGGGATGCTATTTCTCTAGCTACTGATAGACCAACTACCCCAGCTCCGATTACGATTGTGTGAGTTTTAATAGTATCCATTTATTAATTATAGGTTAGCTTTCCATAAGCCTCATAATTTTTAAACCATCTTATCTAGCTAAAAAAAGTTTACAATATCTGATTATTTAACTAGTAATTTGAAATGTCACAAAAAATAATAGAACTCTTCCATGATATTCGAACAGTAATTTGGTTTTTGCTTAAAGGGCCTTCATTTTATCCATCCTTATTAGACTACGCGTTACGAAGTTTTAAAACAAATCATGATACGGATGAGCTGAAGAATTTGGCAATGCAGTGGTGCAGAACCATCGCAATTTCTAAAGAACATCTTTTTGAAAAGCTGGAATTTCAGCACTCCACATTAGAAATTTTTACAGACAGTTTTATCAACGAAAAATCAGAAGTTATCAGGTCTTCAAATGCAGATTTTGGAGGCATGGGTGATATTCATTTGATATATGATATTTGTGAAAATATGCAAGCTATATGTTGCATAGAAACAGGGGTAGCCTACGGCTGGTCAAGCGAGGCCGTTTTGCGATCTATTTCAAAGAGAGAAGGCTCATTAATTTCTGTAGATATGCCAATGATAGGTCAAGGCGATTACCATCTCATTGGTTTCGTTGTTTCTGATGATTATCAAAAAAACTGGAGCCTACTCAGCATGCCAGATATGAATGGTCTATTGAAAGCAATTAAGATGCACGGAACCAATCAGATTGATTTTATTCACTATGACTCTGATAAATCGTACTATGGAAGAAAATGGTCTCAACCTCTTATAATGAATGCTTTAAAAGAAAATGGCATTTTTGTTAGCGATGACATTAATGATAACTTTGCTTTTAAAGAGTTTGTAGAGGAAAATAATCTTACTTATTATGTAATTGAGCATGCAGGAAAATTTGTAGGAATAATTAAAAAATAATGTATTCACTTTAATAGGTGCGTGTAATACCTAAAATATTTTTAAACTTATTTGAATAATGAAAAAAAAGAATATCCCCCTCGGTGCTGGTCAAAAATTATATAAAAAAGCAAAAAAAATCATTCCCGGTGGCACGATGCTACTCTCCAAAAAGCCTGAAATGTTTGCTCCAGATATCTGGCCTGCCTACTTCAGCAAGGCGAAAGGGATTAATGTTTGGGATCTAGATGGAAAAAAATATACAGATTATTCTATTATGGGAATCGGAACTAATATTCTTGGGTATGGACGCAAAGAAATTGATTCAGCAGTAAGGTCAACTATCTCTAAAGGTAATATGTCTACTTTAAACTGCCCAGAAGAGGTGTACTTAGCTGAAGAGCTTATTAAGATGAATCCATGGGCTGGGATGGTTCGATTTGCTAGGAGTGGAGGCGAGGCTAATGCAATTTCTATAAGAATAGCTAGAGCAGCTTCCAATAGAGATAAAATTGCTGTTTGTGGTTACCATGGTTGGCATGACTGGTATTTATCAGCAAATTTAGGCGATACTGAAAATTTAGATGGGCATTTACTGCCCGGACTAAATCCATTAGGTGTGCCAGGAAGTCTCAGAGGTCTTACTATTCCTTTTGATTATGGGGACACATCTAGAATAGAAGAATTAATTACATCGAACACTTTAGCAGCTGTAAAAATGGAAGTTTCTAGGACTTCTAAGCCAGATATTAAATTTCTAAAGAAGATACGTAAATTAACACTAAAACATAATACAGTTTTAATATTTGATGAATGCACTTCGGGATTTAGGGAATGCTATGGTGGGCTTTACAAGAAATACAATATTAATCCCGATATGGTTATGTATGGTAAGACGCTTGGAAACGGTTATGCAATTACTGCTGTTGTCGGAACTGAAGAGGTTATGTCAGCAGCCCAAGATTCATTTATTAGCAGCACATTCTGGACTGAGAGAATCGGGCCTGTAGCAGCTCTTAAGAATTTAGAAATTCTAAAAAAAGAAAAACCATGGGTTGTTATGAACAAGCAAGCCCAAAAGATAAGAAATATATGGAATGAAATAGATAAAGAATTTAATCTAGGTATCCAGATTAATGGCTTGCCAGTTCTTAGCAATTTCACTATTGATCACCCTGACTGGAATAAGTATAAGACTTTTATTTCACAGGAAGGACTCAGAAATAATATGCTTTTGAGTAATTCTATCTATGTTTCTGTTCTGCATAGCGATGATGCACTTGAGAAATATCGTAAGGTGTTTAGGAAAATTTGTAAGGAAATTGATTCATTTAAGAATGGGAAATCAGTGGATGAGTGCCTTCAGGGGCCGATTTGTCAAGTAGGATTCAAAAGATTGAATTGATTAGAATTTTAAGCTTAATAACTATTTTTTAGAGTCTGATTTTATGAATTATGTTAAATTGTAATATTAACGAAGCAGGGCGCATATGAAAGAAAATTCAACAATTTTAGTTACAGGTGGAACTGGATCCTTTGGTTCTAAGTTTATTCCTATGACCTTGAAAAAATATAATCCTAAAAAAATTATTATTTTTTCTAGAGATGAGATGAAGCAATGGGAAATGCAAAAAATCTATGGTTCGGATAAAAGAGTAAGATTTTTTATCGGTGATGTAAGAGATTTTAGAAGGTTAAGAAGAGCTCTTGATGGGGTCGACTATATCGTTCATGCAGCCGCAACAAAAATCGTTCCTACTGCTGAGTACAATCCATTTGAATGTGTAAAAACTAATATTATAGGCGCCATGAATATTATTGATGCTGCTATAGATGCTCAGGTTAAACAAGTTGTGGCTCTCTCTACCGATAAGGCTAGCAGCCCAATTAACCTTTATGGAGCAACCAAACTTTGTTCTGATAAACTCTTTGTTGCTGGAAATTCCTATACAGGATCCAAGCACACAAAATTTTCCGTCGTGCGTTATGGAAATGTGATGGGCTCTAGAGGTTCAATCATACCATTCTTCATGGACTTGAAGAGCTCGGGAAGTATACCAATTACTGATGAGAGAATGACAAGATTTATGATATCCCTTGAGGAGGGTGTTGAGCTTGTTTGGGATGCTTTTGAGGACATGTATGGAGGTGAAATATATGTTAAAAAAATACCTTCCATGAAAGTAATTGATATTGCAGACGCCATTGCGCCTAATGCTACGCAAGATATTATTGGAATAAGACCCGGAGAGAAGCTGCATGAGCAAATGGTAGGGCTCGAAGATGCAAACTATACCTATGAGTATGATAATTATTATAAAATTTTACCTGCAATACATAAATGGGATGGCGATTCTAATAGAATTAAGAATGGCACTAAAGTTCCTGAAGACTTTCTTTACACTAGCGATAATAATAAGGAGTGGATGCAAAAGAGTGCTCTTACAGAATGGATTGAAAAAAATACGGGTAATATTGGAAAAATCTAGTTCTAATTCTGATATTAGCACCCATCTGCCAATCTCCTAAAATTTTATATGAATAAGCCTGAAGCAGTTATTTGTATTGGAGGGGGTGCATCCCAGCTGCCTCTTATAAAAGAAATATCAGATTTAGAATATACCTTAATAGTAATAGATCGAAATAAAGAATCTCCAGGGTTTCAATATGCTGATGAGATAATTCAGCTCAGCACTTTTGATTGCGAGCCAATTATAGAGTCGATCAAAAAATTTCAAGATAAATATAAATTTGTTGGGATTGTCAATCGAAGCTCTGGTATACCTGTGATCACAACTTCTTGCATAGCTAAATATTTAAATCTTCCCAATATTTCTCCACAGATGGCTACAACTATCGTTAATAAAGATTTGCTAAGAATCTTTTGCAAAGATCATCAAGTGTTAATACCAGACTTTAAAATTCATCACCCGAAAGAAAAGCTCAGTTCAGATAATCTAAATTTTCCAGTAATCGCTAAACCCGCACTTAGTATGGTGGGAAAATCAGGAGTATCCGTTGCAAATTCTCAAATTGAATTACAATCTGCTTTAGATAATGCCATTAAATTTTCTGTAACCAAAACCGCATTGATTGAAAGTTTTGTTGAGGGCATAGATATAGAATTAGTGGGATTTGTAAAAAATAAAAAATTGGAAGTCTTTTGCATGGTTGAAGAAATTAATTTAATGCGTAAAAGTGGGGAAATATATGGAAAAGGTATGAAGATCTATGATGAATCTTCTAATCAACATCTTGCTAGTTTATGTATAGAGGCTAGCAATAAAATAATTGATTTATTTAATATCGAACACTCTCCGTTCATGAGTGCATTTCGCGTTAACTCAAGTGGAGCTTATCTTATTGAATTACATTTAGATATTGGTGGAGACCTCCTTCTTGAGCACTTATTGCCCTATTCCCTATCATGCAATTATGCAAAAGTGATCTTGAATTATTGTATCAATTCGAACTATAGCCTTAAGAAAACAGATCTTTTGCCTGCAGCCATTATATTTGATGAAGGCAGCAATCTTGTTACTGAAAAGAGCTTTAATCTTATTAAAGCAGATAATTTCTTAGAATTAGATCGGCTAGTCAATATTGCTATGAATGCACCTAGAGATAACCCCACCTCAAATAAATTAACATAAAAACCAATATGAGCGATTCTACCACTCAAAAAAAATTATTATTTCTTGGTTTGAATCACGACCAATTACCTTATTTGCAAGTGTTGCAAGAATTAGACTATTTTATTATTGGCGCTGATCATAATGCTGGTGCGCCAGGTGCAGAATTATGCGATCAGTTTTACCAAATTGGATATGATGAAACTGATAAATTAATAAGATTGGGTAAAAATTATAGTTTTTCCAATGAAGACAAGGTCTTTACTGCTGCTGCACAGTTTGCTCATGTTGGAGCATCATCTTTTGCAGAGTTTTTTGGTATTTTCTATCCATCTCAATCTTCCATTGAAATTTGTTTGGATAAAGTAAAATTTTATCAGTCATTTTCTGATAATAATTTGCCCATTCCCGAGACAACTATTATCAAGAGTCAAGATGAGCTCAAAATTGTTCTTAGTAACATGCAAAGTTCTTATTACTATCTAAAGTCTGATTTTAGTAAGAATCCAAACTATGTTTATCGTTTTCATTCTGATCATGTTCCATGGACTGAAATTTGTTGGGTTAAAGATAGATACTTTAGAAATAATTATGTGCTACAACAAGAATATCCAGGAGTCAGTCTTAGGATAAATATTTATGGAAATAGATTTAATGTATTTAACTTTGAAACGGACCGCTTGACTCTTACTCATCATCAAGCCATTAAGGAGCTTGGTATTATTGAACTCTTAAATAGCTTTAGAGATGCTCATGTCATGAACCGCTGGTTACTAAAATTTGATATTATCTTAAATCAAGATTCGTATGTGGTCTTAGATGTTGGTATGGAACCTCCAATGAGAATGCTTAAACATAGTAAATTATTAGGTGTAAATTTTGAAGAGTACTATATACGCCAATATCTTGATAACCTCGTCGACTACCCAAATATTCTAGATGAGCCAATTACTTGAATTATCAAACTTTAGAAGGCCATTTGCAGCTTTTTTTTCCTCATCAACAAAATTTGCAATTCTAATCAATGCTGATGGCATTGAATTGGTTGTATGTTTTCAAAAAGGTCATATTCTTCGCAGGCATCTAAAGGATTTAGGCCTGATTTCCGCAAAAAGCATTTTTATCAATCGCAAAGATGAGGTGGTCATATTGGACGATATAAATAAAAAAATTGCTTGGTTTGATTCTAGTTTAACTTTATTAAATGAAATCTATGTCGATTCAAATGAAATTAGCTTATTTAAGGGAAGCTTAACTGACCAAAATCTCTACCTTTTGCTTAGAGATTCTAAAAAAGTAATTTCTGTTTCCGCAGAATTTTCTAATAGTTACAAGACTATACTTGATTACTCTGAATTTCCTGAATTATCTTCTAGCTCCATGGTGTTAAGAATGGCTAAAAATAAATTTTTATTTTTAGATTCGCAACAGTCATCTTTATATCTAGTTAAAACTAAAAATTCTGCAATCTGTTATTGTCAAAATTTTCTTAAAAAAGGTAGAGATGGTGAGGGATTTGCAAGAAATCCTAGTGATATAAATTTAATAGATAATATGATTATTCTTCATGATAATGCTAACTACTTGCTTCAATTTTTTGATTTTAACCTTAAATTTTTATTTCAAATAGGTGGCAAGGGCGATAAGAAAGGAAGTTTTGATCTGCCGGTCTCCGGATGCGCATTCGGAGATGCCATAATTATCTGCGATCAAAATAATGACCGGATTATTAAATATAACCATAACCCTAGAATAATAGAGGAGATAATTGTTGATAAATTTGTTCCAGGAAATTTATGTAGGCCATCTGGCATTGCTTTAAATAACAAATTACTTTATGTCGCAGATAGAAGTAATGCAGTTATCCAAGTATTTGATCCCAACCTTAAATTTATTGATTTAGTCTCTGTAAATCAAACATTGCATAGGCCTTCATCAATTGCTTTGATTAACTTAGAAACAGAGACAAGAATGGTGTTGATTGAACGCAAAGAAGGGGCGAATGCATCTCTATCTTTATTTAAGATTACTAATAACTATCATGCTACTAAAATAGATTTTCAGTTAGATAAAAAAATATCTCTTAGTGATCCACAAGACCTTGATGTTGATAGCTTTGGAAAAATCTATATTGCTAATACATTAGCAAGGAAGTTGGTCAAAATTTCTCAAGCTGGCAAAGAGGAGTGTTCAGCAGACCTTGCAAAAATCTCTGGAAATCCTCGAATTTTAATTAAGTGCGTAAATGTAAGGCTGGGCGACAATCATATTTTTACGGCAGACTTTGATAATAAAATAATCTATGAGTTTAATTCCAACCTTGAGTATGTTGGCTTAATAGATTTATCTGAGCATTCAGAAGTAACGTGCATAAGATCTGTATTTGCTACAAGTAGTCATCTGCTGGTAACCGTTCGAGGAGAGCATGAAGTTTTAAAAATTACCTACAATGGGCAGATTGACAAAGTTTTAGGCATAGAGAGTATTTCTCAGTATTCATGGAATCATCCAGTTAAAATGTGCATGGACACAGATCAAAGAGTTTATTTTGCTGATAAGGAAAATGATAGAATTGTTTTATTTGATTCTATGTTGAAGCCTATTAAACTATCTAAAAATACCTTGAGATTAAAATGATTCCATATGGCAGACAAGATATCGCTGAAGAAGATATTAAATCAGTAATTGATGTTCTAAATTCAGACTTCATTACACAGGGGCCTGTAACACCGAAGTTTGAAAAAGCTGTATCTTCATATTGTCAATCTCAGTATGGGGTTGCAGTGAATAGTGCAACTTCTGGATTGCATATTGCATGCCTCGCATTAGGGCTGAAAAAAGACGATATAGTTTGGACTTCACCAAATTCATTTGTTGCTTCTGCCAATTGTGCAATTTATTGCGGAGCAAGTGTAGATTTTATTGATATTGATCCGTTCACTCACAACATTTCATTTAATGCTTTAGAAGAGAAGCTAATTCAGGCTGAAGCAGAAGGCATACTTCCTAAAATTTTAATTCCGGTTCATCTTTCTGGATTGCCATGCGACATGCAAAAAATTTTTCAACTAAGTAAGAAATATGGATTTAATATTATTGAAGATGCCTCGCATGCTATTGGCGCTAAATTCTCAATTAAAAATAATCAAAATGTAGGAAATTGCATTTATAGTGATATTACAGTTTTGAGCTTTCACCCTGTAAAAATTATTACCACAGGAGAGGGAGGGATGTGCTTAACTAACAGTGAAGATTTACATCATAAGATGCAGAAATTAAAGTCACATGGCATTTCACGTGCAACAGAAGATCTTCCAATTCACAAGGGCGAGAAATGGAATTATTCACAGGATTCCTTTGGTTTCAATTACAGAATGACTGACATTCAAGCAGCACTAGGTTTGAGTCAATTGAACCGGATTGATCAATATATTAAGAAAAGAAACTCTATTGCTGAATTCTATTGGCAGCACTTAACTGATTTGCCAATTCAGTTACCAGTGAGATTAGAGGATACTCTTTCAAGCTTTCATTTGTATATTTTGAAAATAAAAGAAAGCAGCCAAAAAAGTAGAAATGATTTGTATCAACACCTATTAGATAACCAAATTGGAGTAAACCTTCACTATATTCCAATATATAGGCACCCAGCTTATCAAGAATTAGGATTTCAGAAAGGGTATTGTTATGAAGCAGAGCAATACTTTCAAAATGCATTATCAATTCCGATATACCCAGGCCTCTCTGAAGAGAGCATGTTAAAAATTGTAACTTCTATTAAATCATTCTTTGAATGAGCATAATTTTAGGCTCTGCACAATTTGGTTTAGATTATGGGATTTCAAATACTAATGGTGTTGTTGCCGAGTATAAAATTAAACAAATACTTGATTTTGCTTTGCAAAATGGAATCAATGAAATTGATTCAGCTATTAATTATGGTTCTAGTCATGCAGCTTTAGGAAAAATAAAGAATGATTTAGAAGTCTCATCAAAACTACCAGCATTAGATTTAAGTTCAGAAAAAATTGAAAAAAAAATCAGGGATTTATTTAATATCTCCTTACTGCAGCTCAACAAAGCTTCTTTAAAAACATTATATTTGCATTCACCCCAGCAACTATTGGAACCAGGTGGAGATGTTATTTACAAAAATCTGCTCCAATTAAAATCAGATGGTTGCATTAAAAGCATAGGTATCTCTGTGTATGAACCTATTGAGCTACGAATCATATTGCAAAATTTTGATATAGATGTTGTCCAGATTCCCTTTAATCTTATTGATCAAAGATTTGATGAAGATAATTTTCTCTCAAGATTAAAGAAAAAAAATATAGAAATTAATTGCAGATCAATTTTTCTTCAGGGATTGCTGTTAATGTCTTTTAAAAACCTACCCAAACAATTTCTACCATGGGAAAACTTATTTTTAGATTGGTCTAAGTGGCTCAAAATGAATAATATTCATCCAGTCCATGCTTGTATTGCATATATTTTATGCAATCATGAAATTGATAATATTGTTATTGGTATTGAGTCTGTCGAGCAATTAGCGCAAATTATTAGTTTTTATGAAAGAGATGATCATGCATCTATTCTATTTCCAAATATTAAATCAGAGTCTCAAGGCTTAGTAAATCCAAGTTACTGGGATGCTAGCTAATGAATGTTATAGCCATAATTCAAGCAAGAATGTCTTCCTCTAGACTTCCCAATAAGGTGTTATTAGATTTAGAGGGCAAGCCTGTATTAGAGCGTATTTATCAGCGATTACAGCGCTCTAAAATTGTTGATAAAATTGTTATTGCTACCTCTGATGATATCTCAGATGACCCTATTGGCTTGTTGTGCTCACAAATAAATATTCCTATTTATCGAGGAAGTTTAGACGATGTATTATCAAGATTTTATTTTGCAGCCCAGCTTAATAATGCAGATATTATTGTTCGAATTACCGGCGATTGCCCTGTTGTTGATGCGGGCATCGTCGATGAGTTAATAGAAAAAGTGCTTACTAATTCTTATGATTATGCGTGTCTTTCTGGAGAATTTCCAGATGGCTTAGATTGTTCGGTAATGACATTTGATTCCTTGGAAGACGCTCACCTTAATGCGAGATTAGCATCAGATAGAGAGCATGTCTGCCCATTCATCGAAAAACAGCCACAAAAATTTAAAATCTACAATTATTATAAATTTACTAATTTAGGGCATCACAGATGGACGCTTGATGAGGAAGATGACTATAAATTGATTGGGGAGATTTTTAAGAATTTAGTACATAAGAATAAATATTTTAACTATCAGGACATACTAAATTTTCTAGAAAATAATCCGTTACTGAAAGATATCAATTCACACATTGCAAGAAATGAGGGTTACCAGAAATCATTAGCTGATGATTAAGTGCCTTAAAAAGAATGCTTCTTTTGAAACTAGTCTTTTAATTTCAATAGTATGATAATGCAACGAAATTGATGATAGTAAAAAATATGAATCAAGAAAATTATCTTTGGATTATTGGCGGAGGAATGCTTCAGATTCCGTTGATTGACGAGGCAAAAAATCTAGGATTACGCACTATAGTTTCGGATCAAAGCGAATTTTGCTTATGCAGAGAACTAGCTGATATTTTCGCACCTATTGATATATTTGATACGGATGCACATATTGCATTCTATGATTCTAATTTAGCCCACCAAAAACTTAACATTGTTGGGGTTTTAGCTGCTGGGATAGATGCGCATGAAACCATGGCTTATCTTGCAGAGCACCTCGGGCTACCCGGTGTCCAACCTTCAATCTCCACTCTGGTAAGTAATAAAGACCTGTTTAGAGAATTTATGGCTAATAATAATTTTGATATTCCCAGATTTGAAGTTATTACACATGATAATTTGCAACAAATTGAAGAAATAGCAAATAGAATTAAATTTCCATTAATCATTAAAAATACATCTAGTTCAGGCAGCAGAGGAACAAAAATTTTCTACAATCCTGATTTTGAAGAAATGAAAAAAATAGCTTTAACTGCAATTGAAGTCTCCAGATCTAAAAAAGCGCTTATTGAATCATTCTGGGAGGGCACAGAACATACCGTAGAAACTATCTTCGATATTAATGGAGACTTTCATCGTTGCTTCATAACTGATCGAAATTTTGATAAATCTAATGGGTATGCTCTTGAGACCGGCCTTGTGCATCCCTCTTTGCTTTCTGCACATCTTCAGGAAGAAATGTATTTACTTGCAGAGAATGTTTCTAGAGCTGTGGGCATTAAAGTTGGGGCGTCTAAATTTGATATGATCTGCACTACAACAGGACCAAAGATCATAGAAATGACTGTTCGTCTTTCGGGTGGCTTTGACTGTCAATACTTAGTTCCAGTTGCAACTGGAAAAAATATTCTTGGCGCAGCGATACTCACGTCACTTGGAAAGCCAATCAGTAAAAATTTTTTACTAGATAGTAAGCATAAAATAGCTTTATCTGAGAGTCTCTGGCCTAAGCCAGGAAAAATTTCAGACATTATTGGTCTTGAAGAAGCAAAAAAACTACCAGGCTTTGAGCATATATTTTTTCGATATGGTATGAATGATATTGTTGAGCCTTTTACAGATTGCACAAAGCGAATTTGCTTTATAATAGCTTCCGGCGATTCACTCAGCGAGGCCCAACAAAACATGAGCAATATTAAAAACACTATTATTATAATAACTAGTTAAATGAGCAATAAAAAAAATATATTAGTATATGGTGCTGGCGCAATTGGGAGAGGTTACATCCCTTGGTTATTTAATCCCAGTGATTACACTCTTAGTTTTGTTGAGCAGGATGAAAGTATTAGAAATTTAATGCTAGAAAATAAAACTTTTAAAACTTTTATGACAACGGATGTGGGCTATAAAGAACTTATCTGCAATCCACATAATTGCTTTATGCCAGGGGAAGAGAATCCCCTAGATTATGATGGGATCATCACAGCAGTGGGGCCAAGACAAATTTTTGATCTCAGGGACACCCTTTCTAAGGCGAAATGCCCAGTATTATTTTTTGAAAATGATGCCTCTCTTCCGGAGAAGTTAATGAGCCTTACTGGTAATGATAATTTCTTTTTTGGTATTCCGGATGTGATTACCTCGAATACCGCCCCACAATCTCTCAAGGACCTCGATCCTTTGGCTATTGTCACAGAAAATGGAACATGCTTTAGTGACCAAGGCGCCTCTATTATTTCTGGCGATATTGCATATGTAGATAATGCAGAGCTTCACAAGCAATGGATGGCAAAACTTTATATGCATAATACTCCTCATTGCATAGCAGCATATTTAGGAGCAATGATTGGCAAAGAATTTCTTCATGAGGGTATGATAAATCAGAGGATTTATTCCATAGTGCAGGGAGCAATGGCTGAGATGGAAGATACGATAGTAGACTTGTATGGTATTGATAGAGAGTTTGCAAGTTGGTATGGACATAAAGAATTGGATCGTTTTTCCAATGAGTTTCTATTTGATCCAATCTCTCGCGTTGCAAGAGAACCATTCCGAAAACTAGGTCTAAGCGATAGACTAATTGGAGCCGCTCAACTATGCCTGAGCGCAGGCAAGATACCTGAAAATATTTTATTAGGGATAATGGCTGCTTTTTTATATGATGAAGTTAAAGATGAAGACTTCCATATTAAAATTTTAATAGACGCCCTTGATCCTGGTGATTTTCTTCAATTGATCATAAATCTTAATCCTCATGAGGCTCTCTATAAAGTAATGATAGATCGATGGGAAAACTTAAAAAATATTATTGGAGATATTGAAAATGAATAGACTAACCGTTGCAATTAATGCAGCAGTTGCCGGCGGCAATCTTCTAAAAGAGCACTATGGAAAAGTTTTCAAGGAACGTCAAAAAGAATCACTTCGAGATGTTGTAACCGATATAGATGAGCTTTCAGAAAATAAGATTTTAGATATTATCAAAAAAGAGTATCCTGATGAATCATTCCTCACTGAAGAAAGTGGTTTGCATGATCAGGATTCAGAGGGAATGTGGATCATTGACGCTCTTGATGGAACGGTAAACTACATTCATGGAATACCAATGTTTTGTGTTTCTATTTCATATTGGAAAAATATGGAGCCAGAACTCGGTGTAATTTACAATCCAATATCAGAAGATCTATATTATGCTCAAAAAAATTTAGGATCTTTTTTAAATCAGAAAAAAATTAATTCACACCTATTAGAGATTAATAAAAATTTATGTGTGATGGCATTTTCTGGCAAAGCGCATAATCCAAAAGAAAGATCTAAAGAATTTGAGTTATTTGGTCTTCTAAACGACTTATCCCAAGGATGCTTAAGAACAGGCTCAGCTGCTATTAACCTAAGCTATCTTGCCGAGGGTAAGTGTGGTTTGGCATTAGGCAAAGCAAATAAATTATGGGACATCGCAGCAGGAATAGTGATTGCTCAAGAAGCTGGACTAGATGTTCAATTTAAAATTACTAATAAAGAAAATTTCTTGGTAGATTATATTGCAGGAAGTTCAGAAATGATATTGGAGCTACGAGACAATATTGATATTTCATATCTAGATACTTAACATAGTAATAATTTCATATTTTTATTAAATATAACGGAGGCGTAACATGACTCATTTTATCTCAGAGGTTTCTTCAAATCATGCAAGCGATCTAGAAAGATGCTTTAAGTTTATAGATACCAGTGCGGATATTGGCTGTGATTCTGTAAAATTTCAATTATTTAAGATTGAAGATTTATTTTCACATGAGGCCATTACAGCTAAGCCTGAAATTGCACTCCGTAAAGCATGGGAACTTCCATTAGAATTTCTTCCTGAACTAAAAAATAGATGCACAGAAAAAAGCATTCAATTTGGTTGCACGCCATTTTATCTAGATGCGGTAGACGAATTGGCTGAGCATGTAGATTATTTGAAAATAGCTTCATATGAATTACTTTGGCATGACTTAATTCAAAAGTGCGCTGAGACAGGATTGCCAATAATTATTTCAACCGGCATGGCGGATATGTCAGAGATTGACGCAGCAATTAATATTATTATGAAATATGGTTCCTCTGCCCCAACTGTTCTTCATTGCAATTCATCCTATCCTTCAAAATCTGAAGATGTAAACCTTTCCTGTATTCAGACTATCAGAAATGCTACAGGCTGCTCGGTGGGCTGGTCAGACCATTCAGTATCTAAAAGTATCTTATTTAGAGCGATTAATAAATGGAATGCATCACATGTAGAATTTCATTTAGATTTAGACGGAAAGGGTGAGGAATTTTCAACTGGCCATTGTTGGTTGCCTGATGATATAAAGCAGGTGATTGACTTCACTCGTGAGATTGAAGTAATCGATGGCAATGGAATTAAGCAGCATTCTGTTTCTGAAGTGATTGAAAAAGAATGGCGGGCTGATCCTAGTGATGGGCTGAGACCTCTGAAGCACACAAGGCTAGAAATAGCTAAGTAATTGTATTGAAGAAAAAAATTATTCTATATGCAGATGGCTCTCAAGAACAGGGCTTAGGGCATCTTTATAGGTCTTATGCAATTTGGACCAAATATCTACAAAATTTTGATTATATTTTTTTGTATACTAATAATATTCAAAAAAAATTCTTTCTTGATAGACGTCTTCAGATTGAACATCTGGGTAATTTTCAGAGCAATGAGGATGAGTATATTTTTTTTGCAGACACGAAAGAAGAAGATATTTCTTTTTTAGACGGAATACGAATGAGCAGCGCAGTTTCTTTATCTATAGACTCTTATCGCACCTGGGTTTCTGATTTTAATATCAGTATATTTCCATCTTTTTATTATGATTCGGAGTTATTAGCTGAGATTGCAAAAACAACTCATGTTTTTTCTGGCAAAGAATATGTTGCAATTAGAAGTGAAGAAAAAGTTGAGCCTGAAGAAAAATTTAACCTACTAATTACATTTGGTGGATCCGACCCAAATGACATCACAACCAAGGTAATTGAATATCTTCAAATAAAGAAGTTATGGAAAGGAGTGGCAATAATTATTGGACCTGGCTTTGGTAAACGCCCTGATTATTTCCAGATGCGGTTTCCTGAGTTTAAGTTTATTGAAAATCCCAGTTCTACATATAGATATATTAAAAATTCTGCTGTAGTCATGACTGCACTTGGAACAACTGTGCAAGAGATTGAATATCTCGGCAAGAAAGGAATTATTTGTTTTAATTATAAAGATGATCAAAAAGATTTTAATTTAATTCAAAAGTTTTCATCTAATGCAAAGCGCTGGAGATCAATTGGTTATTTTCAAGAATTAAACTTAGATCAGATTGAAAATTTTCTACATCCTGATGAAAGCAGCAAGGTTTCGGAGCAAATAGATTGGGGATCTGGATGGGATAAAATACTTGCGACCTTTTAGAGCTAGCAATGTGTTTAATATTAAACTATTCAGCATACTTATCCAGAACCTAATTTATAGCTCTAAGATACTCTGCTGTTAAATAATTTGACACTTCAGCAGCATCTTTTGGGGCAATAAATTTCTTTGAAAAATCCTTAGATCTATCTGATAGCTGATCTCTATAAGCTTTATTACTTTTAACTAAATTACACTTATCATGAAGCTCCGCATAAGTTGCAGAACCTTCTCCAGCTTGTAAAAATATAGAATATGAGGGGTTCATAATATCAAATTGAGATATTGGAGCCGTGTAATGAAAAATTATTGGCTTGCAATGTCGAGCTACGGTAACTAATGCCGCGCCGTAGTAATTTAAAGCAATCACAAGGTCAATTCGAGGAATTAAATCGCTTAAACTAGTATCAGGAGAGCATAAGAGCTCCAGCAGAGATTCATCAGCGTATTCAATGATTTCTGCTTCAGGCCATCCTGGATGAGTTTTTAAAATAATATTTATGCCTTCAGCATTTTGATTCAAGTTACTGATATCTTGAAGGCCCTGAATTTGATTTTTGTAACCTACAGGAGGGGCACTATAAACTCTTGTCTCAGACGAAGATTTTACTGGATTAGTCAATACGAGGATTTGAAACCCCTCTTTTAAATTTGCCTTTTGATTCATTTCATACTCATGCTCAGGATCTAGACCCTTAAGCACTATAATATTTTTATTATCAATCCCTGATGAGCTAGCAATCTTTTTTGCAAGGTTGTTGCCAACAGCATATTCATTTGCTGTTGAGATACCTCTTCTTGTGGATGCTAAAATGCCATGCGGCAAACTTATCGATTTAATTGAATTTTTAAAAGCAATTTCTCCTACCATTTGATTTCTATAATCTTCCAATGCAGTGAAGACAATTAGGGAGGGGTTGAGCTTCATAATTAACACAGCAAGTTTATCTTTAAAACCAAGCAAAGATGGCCACCTTACTTTTTCAAAATATTTAAAGTTATTCTCATCCATATAATATGCGGTCTCTACGGCGCTATTGTTGAGTTGTTTAGAGTGCTTGACTTGAGATGTGGTCCTCAATATTGTTTTTTTATAGCTTAAATTTAGACTCCTAATTCTTATCTTATGCTGTCTTGAAAGCTTCCAGGCTGCAAGATGACTGATATTCGATATTAAAAGAAATATATTATTATTAGTTTTCTGCTGAAGAGATAGGATTAATTCTTTGTAATAATAGAATTCTTCAAAAGTACAAGAAAAAATAATTGTTTTTGTGGGGCTATTCTTTCTCTGAGCAAACATCGCTCCTAAAATAAAGTTACTTTTCTTTTTGACCTCTATTTTAAATCTTTCAAACCAGTTATCTTGTTTAGAAATGATAATCGGATCAATCAAAATCGGACCTTTTTGATGCGCCCAATAGCTACCAAAAGTCTCAGAAGGTGATTCATGAACAGCCGGTCCAAATCCTTTAAACTTTAAAAATTTAAGGTGTGTTATGCCTATAAATTGAAATTTTTTATATAGCATCCTTTGAAGCGAATATTCATACCAATAGCAATTAAATACAACGCGATCCTGCCGAGCAATTTTTTGTAAATTAGGATCTTCATAGAAATTGAGAGAAAAATCTTCTTCATAGCTTCTAGCCGTTCGATGAAGATCGAGTCTTTCCTCATCGCTCAACCAATCTTCAATGAATTCACATTTTGCTCCTAGCTTCTTAGCCTCTAGAGCTGACTCTATATCAAGGGCAAAAATTCGATACTTATTTTTTACAGCTGACAGGATAATGGAACGAAAATCATCCACTAGGTGGTAACTGAAGATAATCAATACCTTATGAGTTTTATTATTCATAGACATCTGCATAAATTTCTAACATAACATGTACATTTCTAAATTTATATAAGACTGTTTTCAGATTAATGCCAATCCCCAAATAAATTGATAAGTTATATATAAAGTTATATTCTTCTTTTTTGTATCATTTAAAATTATGAATATTGCAGTAATTGGCGCCGGATATGTTGGCTATTCAAATGCCTTAGTTTTATCTATTCATAATAAAGTTGTTTGTTTTGATTCTTCACAAAATGTAGTCAATCTTATTAACCAAAATCAATCTCCTATCAACGATCCAGATGCCAAAGAATTAGCTCTCACTAATTCTAGCTCAATCTCTGCCTCTATGGACTTACAGCATTCTTGCAATAATGCAGACTATATTATATTTGCTGTTCCAACAAACTACGATGATAAAACAAAGTGTTTTGATACAGAAGTTTTAATAGAGCTAATCAAGACCATCGCATCATTGAACCAATTTGCATGCTTTGTAATTCGTTCGACCATACCAATTGGATTCACTGAGAGTCTGCAGGCGCTCTCTCTTCAAAATGAGATAATTTTTGTACCAGAATTTCTTCGTGAAGGCTTATCCATTCATGATGCATTGTATCCATCAAGGATAATAATTGGATGCAAGACTTATTCACCAAAAGCAGAAACATTTGCAAAAATTTTACTTGAATCAACAAAAGAGGAAGATGCTGAAATCTTGCATATGAATCCAACTGAAGCAGAAACCGTAAAGTTATTTGCAAATACATATTTAGCAATGAGAGTGTCTTTCTTTAATGAATTAGATACTTTTGCCCTTGAGAAATCTTTGGATGCGCGAGCTATAATAGATGGGTTGTCACTAGATCCCAGGATTGGTGATTATTATAATAATCCATCTTTTGGTTACGGTGGATACTGCCTCCCAAAAGACACAAAACAAATGCTATCTAGCTTTGAAGGAATTCCTCAAGCGATTATACAAGCAACAGTTCACTCCAATGATCTAAGAAAAAAATTCTTAGTAAGAAAAATTATTGAAAAGCTAGGCGGAAAATCTGAAGCAGTGGGAGTATTCAGGCTTTTGATGAAATCTAAGGCTGATAATTTTAGATCTGCTGCAATCATGGATATCATGCTGGGTCTTGAACTGGAGGGGATTGAGATGATTATTTTTGAACCAAATATCTCCGAAAATGACAAAGCCCTTTTTCCTAATTACATTTTTCTAGAAGACCTGAGTCAATTCAAACAACGCTCAGCAGTAATTATAGCCAATAGAACATCATCTGAGCTTCAAGATGTCTCAGAAAAGGTTTTTAGTAGAGATATTTATGGTAAAAATTAAAAAAAATCAAGCCGCTCTAAACTAATATTTCTATTCTCAATTAGATAAAATTTGGAGATAAGTATCAGAATTTAGTCTATAATTTGAAAATAATTTTACTGAAAAATACCAATGAATAACCCAGATACTAGCGCTCAAGAGAATCATGATGAGTTAGATTTAGTGCAATTATATAAAAATATTTTAGCAAATAAGCTCTATATTTTTCTTATCACTGCTGCATTTTTTGTTGGATCTATTTTTTATGCTTTGTCCTTGCCAAATTTATATACAGCGTCCTCTTTGCTAAATGCAGTGCAGAAAAGTGGGCAGTCAGAATCAGCATCAAAGGGCGGCCTTGGATCTATTATTTCTCTTGCTGGGGGCTCCTCTAGTGTAGGCAACAGAGCAAATTTAGCCGTTGCAATTATTAACTCTAGAGAATTTTTTGAACATTTAATCACCATTGATGGTGTGTTACCAAAGTTAATTGCGTCAGAAAGCTATGATCCCAAAACTGGGGAACTGATATACGATCAAAATTTATATGATGATGATCTACAGAAATGGAAGATTTCTATTACAGAAGCATATGCAATTGGCTATAAAAATGTTCTTGTGGCAAACCTTAATAATAAAACAGGTTTTATTTCCTTATCTTATGATCATATTTCTCCTAATTTTGCGTATGAGTTTGTTTCATTGATAATTGATCAGGTAAATTTTTTAGCACGGAATAAAGATATTCAAGAGGCTACCGATGCAATGAATTATCTTGAAAGTGATATAGCTGAATATTCTCAAATTGGAATTCAGGCTGCAATTGGTCAATTAATTGAATCCCAGCTTAAGACTAAGATGTTAGCTAATGTTAGAAAGAATTATTTATTAGATCCAATTGACAGTCCGATTCTTCCTGATATGAAGTCGAAGCCCTACAGAACTAAATTAGTTCTAATGGGAACAGTAATTGGTTTCGTCATATCACTACTATTCACTCTTGTTATTTCTTATGGTTTTAGCGGTAGATTTAAAAAATAAAATTACCAATGAAGTTAGAAGATTTAACCATTGCTATTATTGGCCTAGGGTATGTTGGTCTGCCTCTTGCAATAGCCTTCAGTAAAAAAAGAAAAGTTGTAGGGTTTGATATCAGCATTCCCAGAATTAAAGAACTCAATGGTGGCTTTGACAATACCCTTGAAGTTTCTCAGGCTGATCTTAACAATGCTAATAATCTTTATTTTACAAATGATCTTACTGATTTAAAGGATGCAAATTTTTATATTGTGACAGTCCCCACCCCAATTGACTCCAGCAATAAACCTGACTTAGGTCCGCTGATTTCTGCTACGCGTAGTATTGGTTCAGTGCTTCAGAAGGGAGATATTGTTGTGTATGAGTCAACAGTTTATCCAGGCACTACTGAAGAGGAGTGCGTTCCAGTGCTGGAAAAAATTTCTGGCTTAACATTTAATGATGATTTTTTTGTAGGGTATTCCCCAGAAAGGATTAATCCCGGAGATAAAACTAGGCCGCTTGAAAGCATTGTAAAAATAACTTCTGGCTCTTCTAAAGAATCAGGATCTTTAATCAATGATCTTTATCTTTCAATCATCTCTGCAGGCACACATCTAGCATCTTCGATTAAGATAGCTGAGGCTGCTAAGGTTATTGAGAATACCCAAAGAGATATCAATATAGGTTTAATCAATGAACTAGCTATTATTTTTAATCTGTTAAACATAGATACTGAGGAAGTTCTTGAAGCCGCAGGCACTAAGTGGAATTTTCTTCCTTTCAGGCCTGGGCTCGTAGGAGGTCATTGCATCGGAGTAGACCCATATTATTTAACCTATAAAGCACAATCTATTGGATATGAACCTGAGCTTATTTTAGCAGCCAGAAAGCTAAATGATGGAATGGCTAAATATGTATCACTAGAGTTAGTAAAATTCATGATTGGTAAAGATATAAATATCAAAGACTGTAATGTTTTAATAATGGGCTTAACATTTAAAGAGAATTGCCCTGATATCAGAAATACAAAAGTATTAGACATTATCAAAGAACTATCTTCTCTCGGGATGAGGGTGGAGTGCCATGATCCATGGGTTAAAGATGATATTGAGCATTTAGATTCTTCAGTGAATATGGTCCGTGATTTAAAAGTAAATAACTATGATGCAGTCATTCTTGCTGTAGCCCATCTTGAATATGTCTCCATGAATCCGATAGACATAAGAGCGTTGTGCAAAAAAGATGGGGCGATCTATGACTTAAAAAACATTGTACATAAAAATAATTCTGATCTTAGGCTTTAACCATTAATCTCTCAGGCACTCCAATTTAATGAGTAATAAGATAGATTCATGATTCGCAATAAAGGGATATCTCAGAAAATCTCTCTTTTTTTACCAGACCTCTGTGTTGGAGGAGCAGAGCGCCTGACAATCAATTTAGCAAATGAATGGAGTCAAAAAGGCTTTGAGATAGAGCTTGTTGTTCTTAAGGCTGCAAAGCCTAACGACGATCTTGGTGATTATGTCTTGCCAAGCGTTAAGCTGGTTATTTTAAATTCTTCAAGCTTATTACGATCTGTCATGCCATTATTTTCTTATTTTAGACGCGCTAAGCCAGATATTTCTATAGCAGCAATGTGGCCTTTAACTGTTGTTTCTGTTATTTCATGGCTACTATCAGGAAGATGTGGCAAATTATTTATCAGTGATCATACTCAACTGAGTATTTCAATGCTTCATGAATTTAAAGCAAATAAATTCTTTGTCAGAACTTCAATATTTATTTTTTATAATTTAGCATCAGGGATTATCGCAGTATCAAAGGGAGTTCAAGAAGATTTATGTGCTCTTGGAATGCTTCAAAAAAAAAGTATAAGAGTTATTTATAATCCAGCATCACTTCATAGTTTCGAAAAAGAGGCTCAAACATCGGATCCCTTTCAAGAGTTATGGCAAGAACCTGGCTATAAAATTTTAGCTGTAGGAACACTTAAGAAACAAAAAGATTTTATTACGCTTATTAATGCTTTAAATCAGGTCTCAATGGATAAAAGAGTATCTTTAATTATTTTAGGAGAGGGCCCTGAAAGACCGGCTTTAGAAGCTTTGATAGATTCCTTGGGCTTATCGGGGAATGTTTCTCTGCCTGGTTATGTAATAGATACATTCCCCTATTTTAAATGTGCAGATTTATTTGTTCTATCCTCTGCATGGGAGGGCTTTGGCAATGTGTTAGTAGAGGCACTTGAATGTGGTACTCCCATCGTCAGCAGTAATTGCAAAAGTGGACCATCAGAAATTTTAGAGAATGGCAAATATGGTAAATTAGTTGAAGTAGCCAATCACGTTGAATTTGCAAGAGGAATTGAAGAAATGTTGAAAGCTGACCATAATTCTGAGTATTTAAAACAGAGAGCAACAATCTTTTCAGTTGAAAAAATTGCTTTGGAGTACTTGGATTATTTCCAAAAAACTACATGAGAATTCTCTATATTTCTTATGACGGTTTATTAGATCCGATTGGAGCAAGTCAAATTCTACCCTATATAAAAAATATAGCATCCATTTCTCAATCTTTTTATGTGGTAAGTTTTGAAAAAAAAAATAGATATGATGCAGGCGGCTCAGTTCTTTTACAGGAGTTAAATCTTCAGGGCATCTCATGGCGCCCACTAACATTTTCAATGCGCTTCGGATTTTTTGGAAAATTCTATGACCTACTTAAAATGTATGCTGTTTCTTTGCAATTAATGCTGCAATATAAACTTGAAATAGTGCATGCCAGAGGTCATGTTGCTGGGCAAATAGGGTCTTTTTTAAAATTAATCTTAAGATGTAAGTTTATATTTGATTTTAGAGGATTATGGGTTGATGAACGTGTAAATAAGGGTGGCTGGGATCTTTCAAAGAATTTTGATAAATTACAATACAAATTATTTAAAATAGTCGAACGAACTATCATCAATCGATCAGATAGGATAATTGTTCTTACCGAAGCGGTAATCGATGAGCTAATGAACCTTGGAAATATCTCTAAAGATCATATTTCCGTTATTCCATGCTGCGCTGATTTTGATCATTTCAGCCCTCACAGCGATCTTAAAAAAAAGGAATTTAGATTAATGCTTGGCATCAAATCAGATGATCTTGTTTTAGGATATTTAGGCTCAATAGGACCCATGTATCGATTTGAGTCTTATGTAAAACTAGTCGTTCTTTCAAGGTCAAAGCACAGAAATGTTCGCGGTCTAATTGTGACTCAAGACGCTCCTAATGCTAGGAAAATCTTATCTTCTTTGACACATTCTTATGACCAAAATCTTTTTATAGTTGCCTCTGCGAGTAGAGAAGAAGTAATAAATTATATTAATATATTTGATGTCATGATTAACTTTCTTACTTCGTCTTATGCAAGATTAGCAACTTCTCCAACAAGAAATGCTGAATCTTTTGCGTGCGGAATTCCAGTCATATGTAATCAAGGCATCGGGGACGTAGATAAACATACAAGTATTTTAGATTCTGGTCTGACAATTCCAGATTTGAGCGATCAGAGCTTATTAGGCGCAATGAATGAGTTGGAGGTCATTAGATCTAAGGGCGGCCTCAGACTTAGAGTTGAGGCAAAAAAAATTTTTGCTCTCGAAATAGCTGAGCAACGCTATAAAAATGTATACTCTGATATATTTATCGACTAATTAAAAATGTTAAATGTTGCAGTAATAAACGGCGGAAGAGGCGCCGCATCTCTTATACCCTCATTGTTAAATGCTCCTGGCTTGCAGGTAACCTCTATAGTAAATGCTTATGATGATGGCAAATCAACTGGGGAGATAAGAAAGTTTTTTGGAATGCTGGGCCCATCTGATATTCGAAAAGTTCAGGAGCTCATGTTGCCAGAAGATCATAAGGACTATGCAGCTTGTCTACATTTATTTCAATTTAGATATTCTCAAGATATTGATAGGAAATCTATTTTAGATGAGTTAGAGGCTTATGCTCAAGGTCAAGATAATAAAATTACAGGTGTGGTCTTTCAATCTGCCTTGATTGATGGATCAATTAAAGCATTTATTAATGAATTTATAGTATCTCTTAGACTAATAGAAAAAATTACAAAAGAAGAGTTTAATTTTTGTGACTGCTCTATTATGAATTGTATTTATGCTGGTGCCTTTATATATTTTAATAGAAATATTGAAGCTGCAACTATAGCAATTGATAAGCTCTTTAACTTAAAAGGCTCAGTGCTTGCTACTAATATTGAAGACAAGAAATTAGTTGCTTTAAGAGAAAATGGTCAAATGTTATATTCTGAAGCAGAAATTGTAGAACTTAGGTCAAATGTAAAAATTGAAAAAATTTACTTATTAGACCAATATGTAGAAAAAAATAATTTTGATCAGCTATCTTTTGATGATAAACGTTCTTTTTTAGAGCGACATCATTGTTTTGTTGAGGTTTCTCCTGCAGTCAAGAATGCATTATCAGATGCAGATATTATAATATTTTCCTCAGGAACTCAGCACTCATCGTTGTATCCATCGTATTTATCTGTCGGTCTTGCGAGGGCGATCTCAGAGAATAAAAGAGCTTTAAAGATATTTATTACTAATATTGGTGCAGATTATGAGTCCCCAAGCTATAAGGCTTCTGATTTTATTAAAGGAGCATATCGATACCTTAAACTATCAGACGGAATTGATTATAAGATTAAAGACTTATTTAGCTATAACTTAGTTAATTCATCGAATAATAAAGCAGATGAAACATATGTTCAGGTTGATGAAGATGAATTAAAGAAAATTGATCTCCCATATATCATAGATAACTATGAGTCTTCTGATAATTCTGGAAAACATGATGGGAGCAAGTTGCTGAAGAGTATTATGGGTCTATATGAATCTTTTGATAAAGTAGTTTAATCACTTCGGCTTATCTTCCATTTTTCATGCAAGACATTCTAAAATTAATTAACTCTAAACAACTACTAATATTTGATTTTGATGGAACCATAGCAGACACCTCACCTTTTCATGAGCAAGCTTTTAAAAAAGTTCTTAATCCATTGAATATTAAGTTTGTGTATAAAGATATTGCAGGAATGAACTCCTATGATGCTCTCTGCAAAATTTTTCAACAGCATCATAAAACTTATACAGGACATAACATTCAAAAATTGGCTCTTAGGAAACAATCTATTGCTCGCGATCTGATTAAGAAAAATTTATATCTTGAGCCTTGCGTCAAATTGTTCTTAGATTGGGCATATCAACAACCTAATTTTGCACTTTGCATCGTCTCATCTGGCTCCAGGCAGACTATAGAGCTCTCTATAAAAAAATTAGGCCTTAAGCCCTATTTTAATTTTTTAATATGCGCGGAGGATGTAAAGAATGCAAAGCCCAGCCCAGATGGTTTTCTCATGGCCTTAAATCAAGCAAATCTAACACATGAGCACGCAATCATTTTTGAAGATTCTCAAGCTGGCTTTCAATCCGCCAAGAACGCTAATATAAATTTTTTAAAAGTAACAGAGAATTTTTGGGAAGACATAAGTAATACATTATGAAAATTTTAGCTGTAATCGTTACTTATAACCGAAAAGACCTACTAATGAGATGTGTAGATCACTTAAAAAAGCAAACTAAAATCCCTAATAAAATTTTGGTAATTAATAATGATAGCTCTGATGGAACTGAAGAAATCCTCATTGAGAATGATATTGATTATATTACCCAAAGCAATACTGGTTCTGCGGGGGGCTGGCACACCGGTATTAACTATGCTTTAGAGAATAATTTTGACTCATGTTGGTTGATGGATGATGATGGTTTTCCTGATACAAACGCTCTGAATGTGCTTTCTTCAAAACTTTCCTATGATATTTCTTGCGCATCTTCCGTAGTACTGCAGGAAAAGAGTAGAGATACTTTTGTTTTCCCATTCCCCGTATTGAATAAAAATAATTTTCCAGTATTGATAGGTTTTAAGCGGAGATTTTTTTCTTTAAATGAAATGCAGGGAAGCATTAAAAATAATGTGTATCCGTTTGCGCATCTATTTAACGGAGCATTATTGAATATGTCACTTGTCTCTAAAGTAGGCAACATAAATAAAGATTATTTTATAATGGGGGATGAGGTGGATTTCTTTTATAGGCTAAGAAATGTAGGAAGTGTAATTACTTGCTTTGAATCCAAGCATTTCCATCCCGATGTATCTTCTAGGCCTTACTCTAAAGAAAAAATATATTACTTAATTAAAAATACAATAATTATTAACTATTTGTATTTAGATAATAAATTCTTAAGAAGTATTTTTAATATACCTGTTGTTTTATTCAGAACCGCCAAAAGAAATGGCTTTCAGTTTTTGATATCACTAATCATTGGCTCTAGAAAAAAATTCTTATATCTTGCAATTCTTCAAGGATTCAAAGGATCTCCTGGCAGTGATCTTGATAAATAAACCAGTTGTTTTAATTGCAGCGGCAGGCAAAGGCTCCAGATCTGGCTTAGATTACCCAAAAACATTGTTTCAAATTGAAGGGCGGTCCATTTTATCCAGAATACTCGAAGCAGTTTCTGATATTGATTTAGAGCCAACAATTGTTGTCAGCCCTTCAGGTGAGAGAATCATCAATAGCCATCTTGAGTCTATGAATCTTTCTGGTAATACAGTTATACAAGATAAGCCACTGGGAATGGGTAATGCTGTATTGAGCATGCTCTCTGCAACCGCATATCAGGGCGCTTCAGATATTCTATTATTGTGGGGCGATCTCCCTTTTGTGCAAAAATCCACGCTTGATAAAACCCTTGAATTACATTTTAAGCATAATAATGATTTTACTTTTCCAACCCTGTATTCTGATTCTGCTTACACAATTGTATCAAGAGACTCAAGCAATGCAGTGACCCAGATAGTGGAGACTAGAGAGTTACCAAATCACAAAATCGAACAAGGCGAAAGAGATATAGGAGTTTTTATTTTTAAAAAAAATATTGTATTTGATATTCTTAGAGAAAATCTTCCTAGTAAATATAGTAAACATACTAAGGAGCATGGTTTTTTATATATAATTGAGCACTTGGTAGCTAGAGGTTTAAAGGTAGAGGCTTTGAATATTGCCACTAAGCTAGATTCTATCTCTCTGAATAAGATAGATGACTTATCAGATTATGTATAAAAACAATTAGAGGGCTTAAATTAAATGTGTGGTTTTGTAGGATTTATTTCCAAGGATTTAGGACCAGTAGAAGATCGCGAAGTCATTATTTCCAAGATGTCCGATACAATTTTTCTCCGTGGACCTGATGATTGCGGATCATGGGTCAGTCAATCCAATAATCTTGCCTTGGGGTTTAGGCGGCTAGCAATTCAAGACACTTCTCAGGCTGGCCATCAGCCAATGCATTCGTCAAGTGGTCGATATACCATCTGTTTCAATGGAGAAATTTATAATCATTTAGAGATACGTAAATCTTTAAATAACGCAGCGCCTCATATATCTTGGCGAGGTCACTCTGATACAGAAACGATACTCAATGCTATGCATGAATGGGGTATTGAGGAAACATTACAATTGATCTCAGGTATGTTTGCATTATCAGTGTGGGATGAAGACTTGAAAACTTTAACCCTAGCTCGAGATCGCTTTGGTGAGAAACCCTTATATTATGGATGGAGCGGTAGTTCATTTCTTTTTGGGTCTCAGCTAAAAGCTTTTAAAGCTTTCCCACTATTTAAAAATGCTATTTCCAAGGAAGCCTTAGCGCAGTTCTTAAGGTTTAATTATGTACCCGCACCTATGAGCATTTATGAGGATATTTACAAGCTTGAGCCTGGTTGCTACGTTCATATTACCGGAAAAAATATTGAAGAAAGATCCGTGCAAGTAAAACAATATTGGTCTCTAAAAGAGACAATTGATCATTCCAAGAAAAATATGATTGAAGATGAGTCCGTTCTGCTAAAAAAACTAAAATCTCAACTGCAAAAAACTATTAGTGATCAGATGCTTTCTGATGTGCCTTTGGGGGCTTTCCTTAGCGGGGGCATTGATTCATCCTTAATAGTTTCAATAATGCAGGAACAATCCCAGCGGCCAATTAAGACTTTTACCATTGGGTTTGAAGATAAGACCTATGATGAATCAAAACATGCGCAGAAGATTGCTCAGCATCTTGGTACGGATCATCGTGAGCTAATTGCTACAGCTCGAGATGCCCAGGAAGTTATTATGCTTTTACCAGATCTTTATGACGAACCTTTTGCTGATTCTTCTCAGATACCTACTTATCTAGTCTCGAAGCTAGCAAAGGAGGATGTAACGGTTGTCTTAAGTGGAGATGCTGGAGATGAATTATTTGCGGGATATAATAGATATTTTTGGGCTCCAACAATATGGAAGAAAATTTCCTGGCTTCCACATTTTGCTAGAAAAATCCTTGCAAAATTGATTTACCTTATCTCAGTAGAAAAATGGAATAAAATTGGTAGCATAGTTGCTTTTATTTCTTTTGGGGCAGTTTCAATAAATCGGGTTGGTGACAAAGCATATAAACTTGCAGATAGACTCAGAAATATCAATACTATTTCAGATTTATATCTAAGCTTAGTTACCGAGTGGAGTGACCCTTCATTTTTAATTAAAGATTTTTCTAAGTCTGAAGTGATAAAAGATTTTGAGATTGGAGCCTTAAATGGATCAGAAATGAAGAATCTTTTACTTAATGATACAGAGGAAATGATGTACCTTGATACCATTAGTTACTTGCCTGATGATATCTTGTGTAAAGTTGATAGAGCTTCAATGGGAGTGAGTTTAGAGGCCCGAGTACCTTTTTTAGACCCTAAAATTGCTGAAATTGCATGGAGTATTAATCCCAAGATGAGAACTAAGAATGCACAATCAAAATCAGTATTGCGTGAGATTTTATATACGTATGTCCCTAAAAAACTTATAGAGCGACCAAAAGCAGGTTTCGGTGTTCCGGTCGGAGACTGGCTAAGAGGCGATTTAAAGAATTGGGCCGAAGAGTTATTATCAGAGGATACTCTCAAGGGTGATGGAATTTTTAACTCTTCACCAATTCGTCAGCTGTGGTCCGAGCATCTGAATGGCAAGAGAGATTGGACTCATAAGCTTTGGAGTATTTTGATGTTTCAAGCCTGGCTGCATAGGGATAAAGCATGATTGCTTATTGGCTGCTATTCATAACTGCCTCCTCTTTAGCATTGATTTCCTCAAATAGAATTTTTACAACCGCAAATACTGCTGAATTCTATAGAATGAATGCATTATGGTGGGTTGTTATTGCACTTCTATCTGTAGTTATTGGTCTTAGGCACGAAGTAGGTGGAGATTGGAGCGGGTATTTAAAAATATTCACTCTTATTGATTCAGATGAATTTTCTGCTTCAAGTATCTCAGTTATGATGGATCCAGGGTACTTATTTCTTAATGTTGTGGCCTCTGAATTAGGAATCGGCGTTCATGGAGTCAATTTTATTGCAGCAATAATTTTCTCTGTTGGATTGGCAGTTTTCTGCAGGCAACTACCACGACCTCTCTTAGCTTTAGCAGTTGCGATACCCTATCTCATTATTGTTGTTGCAATGGGTTACTCCAGGCAAAGTCTCGCTCTAGGGCTTAGCATGATGGCATTTGCTTATTTAAGAAATGATCAGATATGGAAATTCACTATTCTTATTTTGGTGGCTGTTACCTTTCATAAAACAGCTATTGCTTTAATTCCATTATTATTAGCGTCTCAAGCAACAAATAGGACTGCAATTATTTTCTGGGGTATTTTGATAGCCCCAGTTATGTATGCCTTGTTTCTCTCCGAATCAATTGGATTTCTTCTAGAACACTACGTTATGAATATTGAAGAAGGTTTTCAGTCAACAGGTGCTTTAATTAGGGTTGGAATGAATACAGTGCCGGCACTGATATTCTTATCTTACTCTCACCGGTTTGCTATCAATCAATCTGATTATAATTGGCTGACTTTATTCTCATGGGCAACTATTGTCTGTTTAATAGGGCTTCTTCTAACCGAAGCTAGCGCAGCAATTGACAGGCTCGCCTTATATCTCTTGCCTCTTCAACTCCTTGTTTTTTCTTATCTACCTGACGCATTTACAAGAGATAAAGGCATCAAACAACTAATCATTGTTGGTATAATTTTTTATTATAGCTGCGTACTTTTTGTGTGGCTAAATTTTGGGAAACATTCACAGGAATGGCTCCCTTACCAAAATATTCTTTTTAATTAAGGGGGAGATAGTTGATTGCAATTTCAAATATTTTTTTGCAATCAAATAAATAAGGACATATGAAAAATATCTTTTCAATAATATTTATAATAGTAATTTCTTTATTTGCTTTCAATTTTTTAGGCAATCTAGTTGCTGGTGACAAATCAAATGCCCAAGAATTTGCACTAGGGCTTGATAATACAGCTTACTTTCCCTCGGATGGAGGCTTAAAATTCCATTGTAGTGATTTTGAATATTTTCCAATTGAGAACTGCATAAATGATTTTTCGAGTCATCCAGATAGCTCAAAAGGAATTCTGTATTCAGGTAACTCTCAGTTGCATGGAATCAATCAGCCAGAACTAGGATTAAACTCAACATCTAAAATTCTCTATCAATCTTTTAAGAAAAATAGTGCAAATAGAAGATTGGTAACGCTTTCTATCCCTAATATGAATCTTCAGGAGCAGTTAGTATTAAATGTTTATGTTGCGACCAAGATTCCATTATCACATCTTATTATCTCAGCGAGCTTTGATAACACCCGGGAAACATCGATCCGAGAGAGTATTCTTCCAGCCTTAAAAGACCCCCGGGTTATTTCTATCCTCAATAACCTGAAGTTTGGAAAAAAAATTGTCAAAACATATGGTGAGAAGGATAATGCAGGAAACGATTTATCTGTAGAGCAAGATAATTTACAGCAAAGAGTGGAAAAATACTTAGATCTTAAATTGGCAAATTTCTGGCCAGCGTGGGATATGAGAACACGCTTGCGCTTTAGATCAATCGTTGAAACATATCAGCTAAGAAATCGTATTTTTGGGATTACTCCAAATTCTATTAGGAAAAAAATTCCAGCAAGATATGAGGATAACCTAGCCGCCTTAATAGATTTAATTGAGTTTGCGAAAGACAATAATCTTAAGGTCATTTTTTATTCCCCACCTATAAGAGGAGATCAATCCTTGCCATATGAATTAGAGCAGTTTTCAGATTACAAAACTGATGTTAAGCAGATTGTTGAAACCGCAGGATACAATTTTTTTGATTTTCAGGATATCGTACCTGCAGAATATTGGGGTTTTGTAGATAACACTAACTCGAACACAGGAAACAAGGAAATAGATTTTATGCACTTCCAAGGAAAGGGCCATGAATTTCTTGCAGATGAGCTGATCAGATCAATAAACTCTTTAAACTGGTTGGATTAATGATATTTAATTCGATTACATATCTCCTATTTTTATTAATTTTTGTTTGCTGCTACTGGTACTTTAATAACATTAAAGTGAGAAATGCAATGGTATTCATTGCTAGCTTATCTTTCTATGGATTTTGGAAATTTAATTTTATTCCAGTCATGTTGTTTTCTGTGATATTAGAT
>Ga0075444_10000120_pt1 | contig 42985 bp, 39 predicted proteins | sample CoawatmetaG01DNA_FD_76836 | JGI IMG/M metagenome (GOLD analysis project Ga0075444, IMG submission 76836) | Marine microbial communities from the West Antarctic Peninsula - Coastal water metaG017-DNA | ecosystem: Environmental > Aquatic > Marine > Coastal | place: Atlantic Ocean: West Antarctic... | reverse complement strand
TAGCAAAATTGACTTAGATATAAAAAATGAAATTCTATCTTTGAAAAATATTCATAATTTTATTGGTGAGACATCTTTAGAAGAGTATTTTGTTTTGAGTAAACTTTCTTTGGCGTATATTGGAATGGACACTCTGAATATGCATATTGCAGCCTCACAAAGTAATAGAATTTTTGCTATATTTGGACCAACAAATATCTCTATGTGGGCTCCTTGGTCAAATCAATTAAAAATAGCAACTGAAGTTAATAAACCAATTCAAACCTATGGTGAAAATACAATTTTTCAATCATCTTTACCCTGTGAGGTGTGTGGAGTTATAGGTTGTGGGAGTATTCATGGAAAAAATAGATTTTCTTTCAATATTAAACCAGAGGACATATTTAATGAAATTCAAGAATGGTATATAAAATCAAAAGATAAGACTGACGTTATAGTTTTAAATAGAACTAACTATAAGCCAAAAAAAGTTCTTCTATATATTGTTTATGGAGATGATCAAACATACTATGATGGAGCTAGATTTAGTTTTACGACTTTTATGAACTGGGTCGATCACAGTAGTAATATTTTTCCAGTTGTATTAACTGAAAAACCTGAGAAATTTAAAGGTCTGCCAATTAAAATATTAAAAATGAGTGAAAAACAAAAAAATGAATGGTCATTAAATGGAGCTTATCATTTTCGTATTAAAAATCGTGGACTTGCATTCGTAATGGACGAGTTAAATTTAATAGACTCTGATAAAGTTCTTTTTTTTGACACAGATACTTATTTTAATAAATCACCATTACCACTTTTTGACTTAATAAAATCGAATCAAGCTTTATTTTATCTAAATGAAGGATTAATTTATGATAGAAAAAGATTTGATGTTTACGTAAAAAATCTTAAAGGCAGAAAAATTACTATAGATGATGAAATATATGAGCTTTCAACAAAATCAGCTTTATGGGGTTCCTTGATGGTTGGGATAACGGCTAATATGCGACCAAGTCTAGAATGGGCTGATAAACTTATGATTAAATTTTATGATCTAGTTCCTTCCCATACTATTGAGCCTTTCTCGTTATCAGAAAGTCTTCTTAGGAAGTATAGAATTGTTGAAGGAAAATTTTATGTAAGTTTATATTCAACATCGAGAAAAAAAGATTATGCAAAAGATATATTGTCTAGTTTTTTCAATAAAAATAAATTATTAACTTTTGATGAGCAAGTGCGTCTTGCTCAGAGTATTAAAATTAAAAGACCACTTTCCGTGATTCTTAAACAACGGCTACTAAGATTAATTAAAAGATAATGAAAAACTTTAAAATTCCAATTTTGATGTACCATAGTATCGAATCAATGCCAAAAAATACAGTAATGAGAAGCTTACATGTTTCTCCAAGGAAGTTTAAGTTTCAGATGTGGGTTTTGAAAAAATTAGGGTACAGAGGTCTCAGTTTAAAGGAACTAAAGCCTTATTTAGATGGTGATATTTATGGAAAAGTTGTAGGTATTACCTTTGATGACGGGTATCAAAACAACTTAACTAATGCCGCCCCAGTTTTAAAGAAATATAATTTCAGTGCGACATGTTATATCGTAAGTCAAAACATTGGCCTATCAAATATTTGGGATCTTGATAATAATATTACCCAGAGACCTTTAATGACAGAAAGTGAAATCAAGCAATGGTTAAATCTTGGAATGGACATTGGGGCTCATACAAGAACGCATGCAGATTTAACTAGTATTTCTGAAAAAAAAGCTTATGATGAGATTAATGATTGTAAGGCTGATCTAGAAAACAAGTTTAAAGTAAAGGTTACTGACTTTTGTTATCCATTTGGGCGTTTTAATGATTTAATTTTAAAAATGGTTGAAAATTCAAATTATTCTACAGCCTCAACGATGCAAAGGGGGAGGGCGCATCTTATGTCTAATAACTATTTATTGCCTAGAATACCTATAAGTTACAGAACATTGCCACATTTATTTTTAGCAAAAATATTAACAAAGTATGAGGATAAAAGATAATTTATATTATTTTCTTTTATATTCATCTTCTAATCTAATAATATCATCTTCTCCTAGATAACTGCCAGTTTGTATTTCAATAATTTCAAGAGGATATTTTTCATCATTTTCAAGTCGATGTACTTCTCCTTTTGGAATGTATGTTGATTGGTTTTCTATTAATTTGAATTTTTTCTCACCGCAAGTTATTGAAGCAACACCTTTTACAATAACCCAATGCTCGGCTCGATTTTGATGCTTTTGTAGTGAAAGTTTAGCGCCAGGATTTACAGAAATTCTTTTAACTTGAAAACCCTCTCCAAAATCTATGGAGTCAAAGTAGCCCCAAGGTCTATAAACTTGTCGATGACTTTCAGACTCCTTTCTACTCTCATTTTTTAGTTTTTCAACAATGTTTTTAATATTTTGCGAATTTTTTTTACTTGAAACCATTAGCGCATCTTCAGTATCTATAATAACAAGATCAGAAACTTCATTTACTGTCACTAGTCGGCTTGTGCTATGAACATATGAGTTTTTTACTTTATTCAATAAAACATCACCTTTACTAACATTATTGTTTTTATCTTTAGTTTTTTCTTTCCATAGTGACTCCCATGAACCTACATCACTCCAATTACTTCTTAAGGGAACTACAAATGCATCATTTGTTTTTTCCATTATTGCGTAATCAATAGACTTACTCGGACACTTACGAAATTCTTCTTTATCAATGCGAATAAAATCAATATCTTTATTTACTTTATTGAATGACTTAAGACAACTAGAATAGATTTCTGGTTCATGTTGTTTTAGCTCTTGAAGAAATACAGATGCTTTAAACATAAATATCCCACTATTCCAATAGTAGTTTCCAGATTCAATATAGTCGTCAGCTAATTCTTTACTTGGTTTTTCAGTAAACGAAATAATATTATAAAATTCTTTAATAGTAGAGTTGTCTACCTGAATATAACCATACGCAGTTTCTGCTTTTGTTGGGACAACTCCAAAAGATGCTAGTTTATTTTTTTCAGCTATCTTTTGTCCAACTTTAATTGAACTATGAAATTTTTTATTATTACTAATTGAATGATCTGCAGATAAAACTAGAAGTACTGGATCTGAATTATCTTTTAATAGATAAAGTGCTGCTAATGCAATCGCAGGTGCAGTATTTTTCCCAACTGGCTCTAAAATAATACCTTTATTATTTGATTTTATTTGCCTAAGTTGCTCTGCTACTATAAAGCGATGCTCCTCATTACAAATAACTACAGGACTTCTTAGGTCTTTAGGAAGACGCTTAATAGTATCTTGAAAGAGTGATGTTTCATCGTTGACTAAATTAATAAACTGCTTAGGAAACAATGCTCTAGATATTGGCCATAGTCTAGAACCACTTCCACCAGATAAAATGATTGGAACTACCATTTAGTATTTTTATTAATTGGTTTATTTTTTGGGATACACCAATTTTTTTGTGCTTCTAATAGCTTAATGTACCTATAAAAAGTTCCTTCAAAATTTCCAAATGCAATAACAAATCCTGCACCACCATCTAAAAAACCAAGTTTAAATATATAGTGCTTAACAAAGGACCATAATCCATGAAAAAATGCTTTTGAACACTACTACTTCGGCCTTTTTCCTTTAATTTTTGTACTCCTAAAGTTGAATATCTATTCGCTTTGTACATTATTTCTTCTGTATTTTTGAAGGGGAATTGCCATATATGACTTTTAATAGAACCAATCCTATTGTCACTCTTACTAATAAAACCTTCATGGACTGCATCCATAGTATAAATCATTTTCCCATTTCTAAAAAGTTGAGGCTGTCTAAAATTTGGGTACCAACCTGAATGCTTAATCCATTTTCCCATAAAAAAATTCTTTCTTGGAACTCGATAAATATCTAAGGATGGGCCATTCATTAGTTTTATAATTTCATCACGAACTTCAACTGTACATCTCTCATCTGAATCAAGACTAAAAATCCATTCATTACTACATTCTTTTATGGCTTTATTTCTTAAATCTCCATAACCTATGAAAGGGATATGTATAACTTTAGCCCCAAGAGCAGTTGCTATTTCAGTTGTACCATCTGTGCTATTTGAATCGGCAACTATGATTTCATCAGCCCATAAAACACTGTTAATACAGTCACTTATTTTTAAAGCTTCATTAAACGCAATGATATATACTGAAATTTTTATCATTTTTTAGCCGCTTTAAAAATTATACTTCTGGAAAAAAGCATTCTTATTGTGAAAAGATGTTTAATAATCTCAAATTTCTCAATTTCTTTGCTAGTTTTTTGCCAGTCTCTAATTGACCACCATAAACCGATAATAAGAAAGGGAATAAAGAACGGAAGAGCTATAATCCTTTTTAACCTTCCACCTTTCGGTTTTAATGTTTTAAGCCCATGTAAATCAGAATAATATCTGAGTTGGGTGTAGAAAACTGGTGAAATATGGCCTTTATCCCTAACTTCATTAGGTTTTAACGTAATTTTATCAAATGGATCAAATTGGTAAAGATATCCAGTACATAATAACTGGTATCTTGAGTAAAAATTCTGTACGTTCGGAGTTGAAATAATTAATAAACCACCTTTCTTTAGAACTCTTGACAGTTCTGAAAAAAGAGCCTCTGGCCGCATAGTATGCTCAATACCTTCTAGACAAACAACTGCATCAAACTCTTCATCATTAAAAGGTAATATCTTTTCCATATCGGCTTGAACATAATGAGGATATGCAGAATTTATATCAGCTGAGATCACATCAGCTCCATTTATTTTTAATTCATTAGATACTAAGCCATTCCCTGCAGGAAAGTCTAAAATTTTTTTATTTCTTAAGTCTTTTTCAAAAAAATTAATTATCTCAATTACTGAGATTTTCATATAATCAGTAAAGTTAGGAACGTGTGAATATTTTGATTGTTTAATCATAATAATTTACTTTAATTGAAAAGGCCTAAACAACTTAATCATATTTTATATAATAAATTCTTTATATTGGCCCTAACTTAGATTAGGTAAATTATGATTATATATATTTTTATATTGAACTAAGTAAGTCTAATTAAGTTGAAGACTTATTAAGTCAATCCTAGCGGTATAATTATTGTATTAATTGTACTAAGCTATATTTAAATGACAATGAAAAAACTACTTTTTGTAATTGGTGGGGCAGGCTATATAGGTTCTCATATGGTTAAATATGCAAGTAAAGCTGGGTATAGTGTTGTCACTCTAGATAATTTATCAACAGGTCATAAGGATGCTGTTAAGTATGGAGAATTTGAATTTTGTGAGTTAGGGGATTCTGAGAAATTAAATACTCTATTTAAAAAATATTCTCCCGATGCTGTGGTTCATTTCGGTGCAGCGTCAATAGTTAGTGAATCTGTAAATAATCCTTATAAGTATTATCTAAATAATGTTGTTGGAACATTAAATTTATTAGAGGTTATGGTTAAGAATCAATGTAAAAAAATTATTTTTAGCTCTTCAGCCTCTGTTTATGGAAATCCAGAGTACTCTCCTATTGATGAAATTCATCCAAAAAAACCAATTAACCCATATGGCAAGTCAAAGCTAATGGTCGAGCAAATTCTTGCTGATTTCGATAAAGCTTATGGACTAAAGTATTTGGTATTTCGATACTTTAATGCAGCTGGACATGACCTAGATGGGGAGTTAACAGAAAGACATGAGCCAGAGACTCATCTATTGCCTCTTATCATTAATGCTGCCCAAGGTAAGAAAAAATATGTTGAGATTTTTGGTACAAACTATGATACTCATGATGGGTCATGTGTTAGAGATTTTATTCATGTGGCAGATTTATGTGAAGCTCACTTAAAGGGCTTAGATCTTTTTTTTAAATCAAATGAAGAAATTTCCTCAGATTATTTTAACCTTGGAAGTTCAAATGGCTTCTCAGTAAAAGAAGTTATTACAAGTGTTAAAAAAGAGCTTAATATAGATTTTAAAGTATTATCTAAACCAAGAAGAGAAGGCGATCCTGCAGTACTTATTGCTTCAAATAATAAAGCAATGAAAATACTTAATTTCAGTCCGAAAATAACCAAAATAAAAGATATTATTAAAACATTAATTTAATATAGCAATGAATTGTAGTTTAATTATTACCACATATAATTGGCCAGAAGCTTTGGAGCTTGTTTTGTCAAGTGTAATGATGCAGACAACATTCCCTAATGAAGTAATAATTGCCGACGATGGGAGTGATCAAGGTACAAAAAACGTTATAGAAAAATTTTCTGATGACTCTTTATTCCCCATTATTCATTCTTGGCAAAAAGATAAAGGGTTTAGATTGTCGAAATCTAGAAATAAGTCAATTGCATTAGCTAAATATGAATATATTGTTGTTATAGATGGAGATATGTTATTACATAAGGATTTTATTAAAGACCATAAAAAACTTGCAAAAAAGAATACATATATTCAAGGCAGTAGAGTGTTATTGCAAAGGGAGTATACGAATAAAGTTTTGAAAGAAAATTTTTTTAGTAAGCCATCATTTTTTTCAAATGCTTCAAAAAATAAAGGTAATTTAATAAGATTTCCATTTCTATCATTTTTTGTATCACTAAATAGTAGCCAAAATCTCAATCGAATTCGTGGATGTAATTTTTCATTGTTTAGAGACGATATTATCAGAGTTAACGGATTTAATGAAGAATTTACAACATGGGGAAAAGAAGATAGTGAATTTGTTCAGAGGCTGTTTAATTGTGGAATATCTAGAAGAAATTTAAAGTTTTCTGGAATACAATATCATTTATTTCATAAAGAAGGCTTTTCTAGTAATAATAATGTTGAGTTATTAAATATCGCAATAAATCAAAAACTTAAGTTTTGCAAGGTAGGTATTGATAAATATTTTCAAGATTAATAAAAAACCATAAGGATAATATATATAGTGAGAATAAGTGCTTTTACATTCATTAAAAATGGACAAATTTTGGGCTATCCATTTATACAGTCTATTAAATCCATCTTGCCAATTGTTGATGAGTTTATTGTAAACGTTGGAGAGAGTGAAGATGATACATTGAAGATGGTTCAATCAATCAATGATAAAAAAATTCGCATTATTGAATCTAAGTGGAATGATAGTATAAAAGACCGAGGTTATGTTTATGGGCAGCAAAAAATGATTGCTCAATTTAATTGCACTGGAGATTGGGCTTTTTATATAGAAGGGGATGAGGTTTATCACGAAAATGAGCTGGATAAAATTAAAAAATCAATGGAGTTATACTTAAATGATTCAAGTGTAGAGGCTTTAGTTTTTGACTTTAAGCATTTTTATGGTAATGCCAATAGTTTTCTCAACTCACCAGGTTGGTATCGATCAGAAGCTAGAATAATAAAAAACTCAATACGTTCTTATGCGCCAGATGGCTTATTCTGGCTGATATTAGATTCTAATAAAAAAGGAAGGTACCCAAAGGCCAAGCATACTGGTGTAACTTGCTATCATTATGGCTGGGTAAGAAGCGAAGATGAAATGAACCTTAAGAGTAATCATGTCAATAAATACTGGGGGGTAGAGCCAGTTTTAATTGATTATAGTGAGATGGATCAATCAATTATAGAGTTATTTAAAGGAGAGCATCCTCAGGTAGTTGCTGACTGGATACCTAAAGTGGGTGGGCTGTATAATGCAGATTCTAATTTTAAGGCAACATTAAAACAAAAAAAACATCGTATTATGATAAAGCTTGAAAAGATTTTTGGTCTAGATTTGAGCAAAAAACACTACAAACTTATTTAATGAAAATTTTAATTGAACTTCCCACTTGGCTTGGTGACTCAGTGATGACAACCCCTGCTATTGAAAACCTAGTTAAAGCCTTAAGCGATCCAAAAATTACACTAATTGGCTCATTTATGGCAATTGAAGTATTAAAAAACCATCCGAAAGTCGTAAAAACATACATTCTAGATAAAAATTACATAAATTTAGTTAAATTAACAATTAATTTAGAAGCTTTTGATGTATTTTTTTCTTTTCGGAGTTCTTTTCGGTCAACTTTTTTAAAATTATGTATTTCAGCAGCAAATAAGTATCAATTTGATAAGAAAAAATATAATGAAGGGCATCAAGTAGAAAAATATAATAATTTTGTAAATATTAGCCTTGGGATTAATACAATAGCAAGTAAGTTAGTTTTACATATTGAAAAAGATAATTCTACTAACCAAAAAAAACTTCTGGGAATCAATCCAGGTGCTTCATATGGAAGTGCCAAACGTTGGTACCCAGAAAAATTTGCTAATGTAGCCATTTCACTGGCTAATGAATATGACATAATAATTTTTGGTGGATTTATTGAGAAAGAGTTTGCTAAAGAAATTGAGACATATTTAATTAAAAAAAATGTTAATAATTTTCTTAATTTAGCTGGCAAGACGTCAATTAATGAGTTAATAAATAAAATTTCTAATCTGGATTTATTTATTACTGGAGATAGTGGCCCTATGCATCTTGCGGCGGCACTTCAAATTCCAACAGTCTCTATTTTTGGACCGACTAAGTATAAAGAGACTTCTCAGTGGATGAATCAAAAAAGTAAAGTTCTAACTAAGAATTTAGAATGTCAACCTTGCATGAAAAGAGTTTGCCCACTAAAACATCACAATTGTATGAAAAAAATTGAATCGATAGATGTTCTAAATTCAGTGAAAGCATTTAATTAACTTCAAACTCTTGATCAATTAAGTGACAAATTGTATGACCTAGGACGATGTGTAACTCTTGTATACGTGGAGTATCATTTGATGGAGCATTTAAATTAACATCACAAATCTCATTTATTATTTCATTCCTCTGCCCACTTAAACCAATAGTTTTACATCCTAATTCAGTTGCTAATTTTAGGGCATTAATTACATTTTCACTTTTTCCACTGGTGCTGAGTCCAATTACTACATCACCCTTATTAGCAAGCGCTTCAAGTTGACGACAAAATATATATTTATACCCATAGTCATTGCTAATTGAGGTGAGAACTGAAGTGTCAGTTGTTAGAGCAATGGCCGATAAACTCTTACGTTCAATTTTGTACCTACCAACTAATTCTGCTGCTATATGCTGAGCATCAGAGGCGCCTCCACCATTTCCAAATAACAAAATTTTTCCACCATTCCTAAGACAGTCAATACACAATTTTGCAGAGGCTGCAAGTGCATCAGTAAGAGTATGAAGTGATAAGGCTGCTTTTATATGTTCATTAAATTCATTTTCTATGATGTCTCTCATATATTTTTTATCCTTTCAATAATACTAGTTGTGCTTTTGCCTTTAATAAATGGAATAATTATCAATTCTTTTGCAATTTCTTCTCCAACTATTTGCTTGTCCTCATAGTCTCCACCTTTTACTAAAACATCAGGCTTGATGAGCTCAATAAGTTTAAGTGGTGTTTCTTCATCAAATACCACCAAATAATCAACCACTTTAAGTGCTGCAAGAATATTTGCTCGATCATCTTGATTATTTATTGGTCGATTTTTTCCTTTGATAATTCCAATTGATTGGTCTGAGTTTAGCCCTAAAATTAATATATCACCATGATTTTTTGCAGCTTCTAAGTACTTTACATGACCAATATGTAAAATATCAAAACATCCATTTGTAAATACAATCTTTTTTTCATTATTCTTTAATTCACTAACAATAGAGGAAATTTCAGACCAATTTTTTATATTTTTATCACTGGTTTTATTGTTAAGGCTTGACTCATATGCTATTATCTCGTTTAGTGAGGCAGTAGCTGATCCAATTTTACCAACCACAACTCCGGAAGCTAAATTTGCAAACCTTACTGCATCATCAACATCTATATTGCATGATAATGCAAAGCCAAGCGCAGCAATAACTGTATCTCCCGCTCCAGTTACGTCAAATACTTCTCTAGCTACAGTAGGATGAGTGCGTAAATTGTTATCAAAAATAGCAATACCTTCTTCACTCAGTGTAATAATTGAAACTGTTAGATCACATTGACTCTTAAGTTTTTGGATTGCATTATTAAGTGTTTTTTTATTAAAGATAATTTCATTAGTTGCTTCGCTTGCTTCTTTTTTATTTGGAGTAAGTAAATATGCTCCTTTATATTTTGAATAGTCCAATCCTTTGGGATCAACTAATAATTTTTTATTACGTTTTTTGGCAATTTTAATTAATGATTGAGTTACCATAGGAGTTAAAACGCCTTTTCCATAATCAGATAAAAGGATGGTGTCATAATTTTCAACAATCTCCTCAAATGCTTTAAGAATTTGGTTTTGTGAATCAATGCTAATTTCATCTGTACTTTCTTTATCATATCTGACCACTTGCTGCTGAGAGGCAATTATTCTGGTTTTTTTACTAGAGACTCTTTCATTTTGAGTAATTAGATATTGAGTATCAATATTTATTTCAGCTAAAAGTTTTAGTATTTCTTTAGATGTCTTACAATCCCCAATAATACTTATAACACCGACTTCAGCACCCAGGGCATCAAGATTATTTATGACATTTCCTGCGCCACCAAGTGTCTTACTTTCATTTTCAATATTTACGACTTGAACAGGTGCCTCCGGCGATATACGCTCACATGAGCCCCATAGATAGTGATCAATCATGAGATCACCGATAACTAAAATTCTAGGTCTTATACCTTTTAAATTAATCATGAGTAATCTGAGCCATATAGTCGCTTGATTTCAGGAATATAAGACTTAATTCCTTCTTCTAAAGAAAAGACAGGCTCAAACCCTAAGTTTATCTTTGTAGACGAGATATCTGCTTGAGTATTTAATTGGTAACCCTTGTAGGGGTTAGAAAAATAAATAGTATCAAAGTTACTATTTAACTCACTTTGTAGGATATCAGCTATTTCTTGAAAGCTTCTTGAGATGCCTGTTCCTACATTATAAACATTATTTTGAAAAGTCTGACAGGCCTTAATATTGGCTTGAATGACGTCATCAATATAAATAAAATCACGTGATATTAAATGAGAATTTTCAAATAACTGAGGTGCCTTTCCATCTAGAATCTGATGACCCAATTGAATAACCATTGAGGATGTTTTCGCTTTATAAAATTCGCGTGGACCATATACATTAAAAAATCGTAAACCTATTACTGACATGTCTGGATTTTCTGCAGTAAAACGACTTGCAATTTGATCCATCAAAAATTTACTATATCCATAAGGATTCTCTGGATTTTCTTTTCCAATACTTTGGGGGGATTTGCATCGACCATAAGTTGCAGCTGAGCTGGCATAAATTAAAGGAGCAGAATTAGTTTTAGCAATTTTTAATATTTCATAAAATGTATTTACATTGGTTTTCATTATAACTTCTTGATCGTAAACTCTTGTATCTGAAATTGCCGCATGATGAAAAATATAATCAAAACTATATGAAGATAATAATTCTAAGTCATTTTTACTATTTAAATCACCACAAATAACGTCACCTCTAAAGCCAATTAAATTTTTGTAGTGACCAAAACTTTTGAGGTTTCCATTTTGAAAAGTTTGGTTATTTCTAAAACAATCAAAAATAATGATATTACTTTGAGGGAAATTATCTTGAAAATAAAAAGCTAAATTGCTTCCTATAAACCCAGCACCCCCAGTAATTAGTATAGTTTTTTCGTTAAAATCTATCTCACTATTTATTTTTAACATATCAATTTTTTTTAATGATTTTTTTCACAATAAGTATTTTAGCAACTTTATTATATAGTTTCCTCATTAAGTTTTTCACACCATACAAAGGTTAAATTTTCACAATGAATTTTTAATAAGACCTTTAATTTATTTAATCACTTATTTAGCTAATAGCTATAGTTTAAAATTGTGTGTATTATTGCTTTGTTTTTAATTCGACTTAAAACATAATTTTTTATTCTAATGAAGATACTAATTTATTTTGAACTAGAGAAGTACAAAAAATATGAAATTCCAAAGTAAAAAAATATGTCTTATTGGTTTAGGTTATGTTGGATTACCTCTTGCGGTAGCATTTTCTGAAAAGTATAAAGTTACTGGGTTTGATATTAATACTTCTCGTATTAGTGAGCTTAAAGAAGGAGTTGACTCTACATTAGAGCTCTCTAAGCCCCAGCTATTATCAGTAGCTGGTAATCTTTCTTTTACTTCAGAGATTAAAGATATTGCTAAGAGTAATATTTATATTATTACTGTCCCAACGCCAATTGATAAATCAAATAAGCCAGACTTAAGTGCTTTAATTAGCGCTTCATTTAAAGTAGGCACTGTATTGGCCAAAGGTGATACGGTAATTTATGAGTCAACAGTATATCCTGGAGTTACTGAAGATATATGCATTCCTGAGTTAGAAAGATCATCAAGACTTATTTTTAATCAAGATTTTTTTTGTGGATACTCCCCAGAACGGATCAATCCTGGTGACAAGGAAAGAACATTAAAAAAAATTCCTAAAGTTACTTCTGGATCAACGCCTTTAATAGCTCGCTGTATAAACGAGCTATATAGTGAAATCATTACTGCGGGAACTCATCAAGTTTCAAGTATAAAGATTGCTGAAGCTTCAAAGGTAATAGAAAATATACAGCGAGATGTTAATATTGCGCTGATAAATGAACTTGCTCTAATATTTGATCGAATTGGTATTGATACCAATGAAGTAATAGAGGCAGCTTCAACTAAGTGGAACTTTAACAAATTTACACCTGGTTTGGTAGGCGGGCATTGTATTGGAATTGATCCATATTATCTTACTTATCTTGCGGAAGCAGTGGGTTATAGTCCTGATCTCATTCTGTCTGCACGTAAAATTAATAATAGTTTGAGTAAATTCATTGCTAACAAAACTATTGAAGAAATCAAAAAAAATGATAAAAAAGTAAGCCAATCTAATATATTAATTTTAGGGCTGACTTTTAAAGAAAATTGTCCTGATATGAGAAATACTAAGGTAATTGATATTATTGAAGAGCTTAAAAAGTCTGATATTAATGTTGATGTCTATGATCCTTGGGTAGACCTTACTAAAGAGAGGCAATTATATAAGCATGGTATTATTGAAGATCCATTGTTATCTAACAAAAAATATGATGCCATCATTGTTGCTGTTAGTCACGATATTTTTAAGGGATATAATTCAAATGATTATAAAAAACTTTCTAATGGAATCGAAGTTGTCATAGATATCAAAAATATTGTTAAGCACCCAACTTGGAGATTGTGATTTTTATTATAAGAATTTATAGGATATTATTATTATGAAAAAAGCACTAATCACAGGAATCACTGGCCAAGATGGAGCATACTTAGCTGAATTCCTACTAAAAAAAGGCTATGAGGTTCATGGCATTAAACGCCGCTCATCTTCTTTTAATACAGAGCGAATTGATCATTTATACCAAGATCGGCATGATTCTAATAGAAGGCTTATTCTTCATTATGGTGATTTATCTGATGCAATAAGTTTAACAAAAATTGTGACGGAAATTCAGCCTGATGAAGTATATAATCTTGGAGCTCAATCCCATGTAGCAGTATCTTTTGAAACTCCTGAATATACAGCAGACACTGTTGGATTAGGGGCATTACGTGTTTTAGAAGCTATTCGAATTGCAGGTCTAGAAAAAAAGACAAAATTTTATCAAGCATCAACTTCAGAATTATTTGGTGAGGTTCAAGAAACTCCCCAGAGAGAAACAACACCTTTCTATCCTCGCTCACCATATGCTGCAGCCAAACTCTATGCGTATTGGATTACTATAAATTATCGTGAGGCTTATGGTATTTATGCATGCAATGGAATTTTGTTTAATCACGAAAGTCCAATTAGAGGAGAAACTTTTGTGACCCGAAAAATAACTAGGGCACTGGCCCGTATTTCTTTAGGCCTTCAAAATACTGTTTTCCTTGGAAATTTGAATGCTTTGAGAGATTGGGGTCATGCTAAGGATTATATTGAAATGCAGTGGCTAATGCTTCAGCAAGAAAAACCAGAAGATTATTGTATTGCTACAGGAGTCCAGTATTCGGTTAGAGAATTTATCGAAACTGCTTGGAATTTTTTAGGGCGTTCAATTAGATGGGAGGGTAAAGGTGTCAATGAAAAAGGCTATGATAAGGATAATGGTAAATTGATTGTTGCTGTAGATTCGCAATATTTTCGACCTACTGAGGTAGAGACATTGTTGGGAGATGCTACTAAGGCTAGGGAGAAATTAGGCTGGGAGCCTAAGATCACATTCTCAGAAATGGTTGATGAAATGATGGAGAATGATATTGGTATAGCTAAAAGAGATTCATTGATAAAAAAACATGGCTTCAAGTCAATTCAATCCAACGAGTAAGTAGTGTGCCAATGAGGAATGAGTCAAAAATTTATATTGCAGGCCATAATGGTATGGTTGGTTCTGCTATTCATCGCCAGTTGAAAGAAAAAGGCTTTAATAATATTATTGTAAGAAGTAAAAAAGATCTTGACTTGACAAACCAGTCTGCTGTAAATAGTTTCTTTAAAAAACAAATGATAGACTATGTTGTCCTTGCAGCAGCTAAAGTTGGAGGGATTCATGCAAACAATACCTATCCTGCAGAATTTATTTATACAAATATAATAATTGAAGCCAATGTAATTCATGCTGCATTTCAGAACAAGGTAAAGCGGTTACTTTTTTTGGGAAGTTCATGTATTTATCCAAAGTTAGTTAAGCAGCCTATGCGTGAGAATGCTCTTTTAACTTCTGTTTTAGAGCCAACTAATGAGCCATATGCAATCGCCAAAATTGCAGGCATAAAACTTTGTGAGTCATATAATAGGCAGTATGGAACAGATTATCGTTCATTAATGCCAACTAACTTATATGGTATTAATGATAATTTTCATCCTGAAAACTCTCATGTAATCCCGGCTTTAATGAGTCGGTTTCATGAAGCAAAGATTAATAATAGTAATAAAGTAATTGTCTGGGGATCTGGCAATGCAAAGAGAGAGTTCTTGGATGTTGATGATATGGCGGATGCATCAATTTTTGTTCTTTCATTGGATAAGTCAAATTATTCTTCAAATACTGAGCCTATGCTTTCGCATATCAATGTTGGTACTGGTAACGATTTAACAATAAATGAAATGGCACATATCATGAAAAGAGTTGTTGGTTTTAAAGGAAAGATACATTTTGACTCTAGTAAGCCAGATGGTTCTCCTAGAAAATTAATAGATACAAGTCGATTAACTCAAATGGGTTGGAAATATTCTATTGATCTTGAAGAGGGGTTAAGAAAAACTTATGCTTGGTATCAAAAAAAAGTAAATTAAATTTTAGATTTTAATAAGGAGTTATTTTGAAAAATATATTAGTTACAGGTGGTGCAGGTTATGTTGGTTCAGGACTATTGAGAGAGTTAATTAAAGAGGGCTTTAAGGTTACTTGCGTTGATAATTTAATGTTTGGTGGAGAGTCTCTTTTAGATATTTGGCATAATGAAAATTTTTCATTTATTAAGTGTGATGTTAATGATTGGGGTGCATTTGAGAAAATATTATTAGATTTGGATTATGATGCAGTTATTCATCTAGCTGCTATAGTTGGTGATCCAGCATGTAAGTTAAATTCGGATCTTGCGCATAAAACTAATTGGGAATCAACAAAATGGCTATTAGATAAATGCAAAGAGATTGGTATACCTAAATTTCTTTTTGCGTCTACCTGTAGTAACTATGGAAAAATGGAAGACCCAGACTCATTTGTAGATGAAAACTCTAAACTTGCCCCAGTTTCACTTTATGCAGAGTTAAAGGTTAAGTTTGAGAACTATATGCTTAATGAGATAACAAAATCTGAAGATTTTATTCCAACATCTTTAAGGTTTTCTACAGTTTATGGGCTCTCTCCTCGAATGAGATTTGATTTAACGGTGAATGAATTTACGAAAGATCTTGCACTTGGAAGAGAGCTTGTAATTTTTGGTGAGAAATTCTGGAGACCATATTGTCATGTTAAAGATTTTTCAAATGCCTTTATTACAGTCATTAGATCACCTGCTGAAAAAGTTGCATACAATGTTTTTAATGTAGGTGATACTGAAGAAAACTACACAAAACAAATGCTAATTGACGAAATAAAAAAAATATTACCTGAGTCTAAAATTAAATATGTTGAAAGAAATGATGATCCGAGAGACTATCGTGTTAACAGCGATAAGATTAAAAGAGAGCTTGGGTTTAAGATCACTATGCGCGTTCCAGACGGAATTATGGAGGTCAAACGAATGATTCAAGAAGGAGTTATTCAAGACCCTGAAGACCAAAAATATTATAATATTCCTCATGAACGTCAAGATTAGTTCACAAAATAAATCTATTATTGATTTTATTAGGTCTATATATAAGACAAATGAATTCATTCCTTTACATGAGCCTAGATTTATAGGTAACGAAAAAAAATATCTAAATGAATGTATCGATTCAACTTTTGTATCGTCAGTTGGAGTGTTTGTTGATAGATTTGAATTGGAAATAGCAAAATATACAGGCGCAAAGTATGCCGTTGCCACTAGTAATGGAACTTCAGCACTTCATGTTTCATTAATTATTTCAGGGGTTGAAGGTGGTGATGAAGTTATTACTCAACCACTTACTTTTGTTGCAACTTGTAATGCAATTAATTATTGTGGTGCGAGACCTATTTTTGTTGATGTTGATAAAGATACTATGGGTATGTCGCCAGATGCCCTAGAAATTTTCTTAAAAGAAAATGCTATAGTTAAGAATCAACAATGCATAAATAAAAAGACAGGTAATATCATTAAAGCATGTTTGCCAATGCATACTTATGGTCACCCTTGTCGCATTCAGGAAATCCATAAAATTTGTAAAAACTGGTGTTTGGCTTTAGTTGAAGATTCTGCAGAGTCACTGGGAAGCTATTATAATGGGCAGCATACTGGAACTTTTGGAGAACTTGGCGTAATAAGTTTTAATGGTAATAAAATAATAACGTCTGGTGGTGGTGGTTGTATTCTCACTAATGACCAGGAGTTAGCAATAAAAGCGAAACATCTAACTACTACAGCTAAAGAGCCTCATAAGTGGGAATATACGCATGATATGATTGGGTTTAACTACAGGATGCCTAATTTAAATGCAGCTTTAATTGTAGCTCAGTTAGAGCAATTAGATGATTTCTTAAAAAGTAAGAGGATTTTGGCTAAATCTTATGAAAAATATTTTGTAACCAGTGATATACATTTTGTATCTGAGCCTGAAAATACTAAATCTAATTATTGGCTAAACACTATTACTCTTAATAATATGAAAGAGAGAAACTTATTTTTAGATGAAACCAATTCACAAGGGATTATGACACGACCAATTTGGGCACTAATGAATAAATTACCAATGTTTAAAGATGCACAATGTGGAAACTTAAGCAATTCTAAGTGGCTTGAAGAGAGGGTTGTTAATATATCAAGTAGCGTAGTATTATGAAAGATATTATTTTAATTGGTGGTGGCGGTCATTGTAAGTCAGTTATCGATGTTGTTGAGCAGGAAGGCAAGTTTAATATTATTGGAATAATAGACAAATCTGATAGGATTGGAGATTCAGTGCTAAATTATCAAATTATTGGTAATGATTCAGATTTAATAAATTTAGTAAATTCTTGTGAAAATGCCCTAATATCAGTTGGTCAAATAAAAAGTCCAAAAGCAAGAATTTATTTATTTGAAAGTCTTTTGCGGCTTGGATTTTCTCTCCCAACTATTATTTCACCAAGAGCTTATATTTCAAAACATTCTTCAATTGGTATTGGTACAATAATTATGCATGATGTAGTAATTAGTTCCGGTGTAGTAATTGGAGATAATTGTATTATTAATACAAAATCAATAATAGAGCATGGAAGTAATATTAAAAATCATTGCCATATTTCTACAAATGCAGTTATCAATGGAGAGGTAAGTGTGGGAGAGGGTAGTTTTATTGGAAGTGGCTCAGTCACCAAAGAGGGTATTAAAATTAATAATAATTTTTTTGCAAATGCTGGGAGTGTTGTTAAATGAGTGTTTTTATAATTGCAGAGGCTGGGGTAAATCATAATGGGTCTATCAAAATAGCAAAAAAACTTATTGATGCTGCTGTTGAATCAGGTGTAAATGCAGTAAAGTTTCAAACTTTTAAAGCCGAAAATCTAATCTCTAAAAATGCTGAAAAAGCTGATTATCAAAAAATAACTACTGACTCAATAGAATCTCAATTCACAATGATTAAGAATCTTGAACTTGATATTAATGCTCATAAAGAATTAATATCCTACTGTGAAGAGAAAGGTATTATTTTTCTCTCTTCACCATTTGATCATGACAGTATTAATGTTTTGAACAATCTAGGTCTCAAGACTTTTAAAATACCTAGTGGTGAAATTAATAATCTGCCTTATTTGAGGCATATTGGCTCCTTGGGTAGAGAAGTAATATTATCAACAGGCATGTCAACATTAAAAGAGGTTGAAGATGCGCTAAATATTTTGATAGATTCTGGAACTAAAAAAGAAAATATTACAATACTTCATGCGAATACAATGTATCCCACTCCAATGAAAGATGTAAATTTAAATGCTATGTTAACCATACAAAAAGAACTAGATATAGCTGTTGGATATAGCGATCATACTCTAGGAATAGAAGTTGATATAGCTGCAGTTGCAATGGGTGCAAGTATCATTGAAAAACATCTTACATTAGATAAATCAATGAATGGGCCAGATCATAAAGCCTCACTGGAACCTAAAGAACTTAAGTTAATGGTTGTAGCAATAAGAAATATTGAGATTGCTTTGGGTTCAAGTAAAAAGAAACCCTCGCCAAGTGAAATTGTTAATATTAATATTGCTAGAAAATCAATAGTTGCAATTCATGATGTTAAAAAAGGAGAGTTATTAACAGATAAAAATATTGCCATTAAAAGGCCAGGAAATGGCATTAATCCAATGAAATGGGATGAGGTTATTAATTCTATAGCTTTAAGAAATTATAATGCAGATGAATTAATATGAAAAAAAGAAAAGTTTGTGTCATTACTGGAACAAGAGCAGAATATGGCCTACTGTATTGGTTAATGAAAGAAGTCAATGTTACAAATGAAATGGAGTTGCAAGTTGTAGTTACAGGTATGCATTTATCTGAAGAATTTGGTAACACTTATAAGCAGATTGAAGAAGATGGGTTTAATATTGATAAAAAAGTAGATATATCAATTAAATTAGATACAGAAGTTGCTATTACTAAATCAATGGGCATTGGGTTAATTGGATTTGCAGATGTGTTTAATGAGTTAAAACCAGAATTAATTATTGTTGTGGGTGACCGTTTTGAAATTTTTTCAGCTGTTAGTGCCGCAATGATTGCAAAAATACCTGTTGCCCATATTCATGGTGGAGAGTCAACTGAGGGTGTAATAGATGAATCAATTAGACATTCAATAACTAAAATGAGCCATTTACACTTTGCTGCTACTAATAAATATCGAAATAGAATTATTCAATTAGGAGAGCAGCCAAATAGAGTCTTTAATGTTGGTGGTCTTGGGGTTGATAATATTAATAGGATAAAGTTGCTATCAAAGGATGAATTTGAGGATTCTATAAATTTTGAGCTTGGTGAAAAAAACTTATTAATTACATTTCATCCGGTTACTCTTGAAAATTCTACGTCAGGAGGGCATTTTCAAAAATTATTAGATTCAGTAAGTGAGTTGGTCAATACAAAAATAATATTTACAAAAGCTAATAGCGACACTGATGGAAGGGTTATTAATAGAATGATTGATGATTATGTTTCTAAAAGAAATAATTGCATTTGTTTTAAATCAATGGGCCAATTAAACTATCTTAGTGCATTACAATTTATGGATGCCGTAGTTGGAAATAGCTCAAGTGGTTTATTAGAGGCGCCAACTTTTAAAATTGGCACTATAGATATTGGTGATAGACAAAAAAAACGAACTAAAGCTACAAGTATCATTTCTTGTCTACCTACAAAAGAAAGTATCAATAGTGCTTTCCTTAAATTATATTCTTCAGAGTTTCAAAAAGTTATAAATAATACAGTTAATCCATATGGAACTGGTGGGGCGATTAAAAAAATCATAAGGATTATTAAAGATACTAGTTTAAATAATATTATTAAGAAGTCTTTTTATGATGTTAAAGATGCTTCTTAACGATTATTTTATTTATTGGTACTAATTTACTTTCTATTGTTTAAAAGTTTAAAGTGAGTATAAAAAAAGAGGTTTTTATCAAAATTAAAAAACAAAAAGTTATAATAATTGGTGCAGGTACTGCAGGTATTACTATAGCAAAAAATCTACAAATTTTTTTTGATGTTCTTTTAATTGAAAAGAGTAAATATAAGAAATATCCAATACTGTATAAAATACCATTATTGATTGGTCTTATATTCAGGGATGATAAAACTAAATATCTTTCTAAAAGGGATATTTCATTGTCCGATGGGAGGAATATTCCATTTTTTGAATCAAACTTATTAGGCGGAGCTTCAGTAATAAATGGCTGTGTTCATATGGTTGGTAGCAAAGCTCGCTGGGAGAAGATTCTTAGTAAATTTGAGATGACTTATTCTGACTTAATTGACAGTAATAAAAAGTTGTATTCAACAAATAAAAAAAATAGTGGTAATAAAATCAACCTCACCTCTGCTCCTCAAAATTTAATAGATAGTATTTTTATTAAATCCTTAGGTTTGCGGAATATTGAGGTTGGGGATATGAATTTTTCAGATAAAGTTTCCTGTGGCCCTATTTTAAATACCGTAAAAAACTATTTTAGAACGTCTGTTTTATCTATCATTAATCAGAATAAGCTTAATATTTCCCAAGGAGAGATGGTAGAAAGAATTCTCTATGATGAAGGTGGAAAAGTAAATGGCGTTAAAACAAATTTAAGATCAATTAATTCGGATTTTGTTATTCTTTCTGGAGGTGTAATTGGAACTTGTAGTTTTTTACTAAAAAATCAAAATGATTTATTCAGTTCAAAAATGAGTAATCAAAATCTCAGGCCTCCAAACTTTAAAATAAAAGATCATGCAAATCTTAGGATAAATGTTATTACAAAAAGAAATTTTGGATCTTTAAATGAAGTTTCAAATAGTTTCTATAAAAAGTTTTTATTAATCAGTAAACACTTTTTTGGGCGTTCCTCTCTTATGCAGGGTACTGGAGCAACTTCTGCTGTTCATCTTGATTTAGATAATGATGGCCAAGTAGATACAAGAATTCAAATAGTTCAATTTACAGAAACTGGCAGACATGGAAGTGATGGGAAGCACTTTACTGATAAATCTGGTTTTTCTTTATCTATAAATCCAATCTCACCCATTTCAGAAGGTGAAATTTCATTAGATGGCAGTGATTGTATTGTCAATCCAAAATATTTAACATCTAAGCAAGATTTAAAATTATTGATGTCAGCATTAAAATTTTGCTTGTCAATATTGCGTTCAGAACCATTTAATGAGCATATTTCTGAAATAATGAATGAAAAAGATATTGAAGAAAATCCTGAGAAATATATATTTGATAATATATTTAGTGGCCATCATTTAATAGGCGGAGCTTCTGACATAGTAAATAAAGATTTTGAATGTAAAAGTGTAAAAGGATTATATGTATGTGATGCAAGTATTTTCAGTGAATATGCTGCTAGTAATATCCACTCTTCAGTAGTTTTAATTTCTGATCTTTTTTCACAAAAATTTATAAAAAAAAATTTAACTATCTGATAAATAATACTGCAATTATTCTAGAGTTTCAGTTCCTAAAATTTCAATTATAAAAATATAAGGTTAAAAATATGTATGAGTGGAAAAAAGTTATTCTGAAATCAAATGACACTATGAAAGATGCAATTAGGGCTCTAAATGAAGAAGCTCTAAGAATAGTAATGATTGAGGATGACCAAAAAAAATTATTAGGAACTATTACTGATGGAGATATACGACGCGCTTTAACTGAACATATGGATATGACTTCCGAGCTTAGTCAAATAATGCATGTAAATCCAATTAGTATTTCTACAGATATTACAAGCGAACAAATACTTTTGATAATGCAAAAAAATAATGTTATGCAATTGCCTATAGTTGACAAAAAAGGAAAAATTATTGGTTTAAAAACGCTTCAAAATATTCATGAAATTCAAAAGTATGATAATACAGTTTTTTTAATGGCAGGTGGTTTTGGAAAGAGATTGATGCCGCTTACTAATGATATTCCTAAGCCATTACTCAAAGTTGGTAACAAGCCTATTCTTGAAATTATTTTATCTCAATTCATTGAGTCAGGATTTCATAAGTTCGTAATTTCTACTCATTATAAAGCGCAAATGCTCAAAGATTATTTTGGAGATGGAGCTAAATGGGGTGTTTCAATAAGTTATGTATATGAAGAGGATCCATTAGGGACAGCAGGTTCTCTGGGTTTAATACCTAAAATTAATGATGATCTTCCAATAATTGTTATGAATGGAGATTTATTAACAAAGGTTGATTTTGAAACTTTTTTGGATTTTCATAATAAAAAACTAGGCGTAGCTTCCATCTGTGTCAGAGAGTATGATTTAAAAGTCCCGTATGGTGTTGTTGAATCATCAAATCAAAGTTTAATAAGCATTAAAGAAAAACCAGTTCATAAGTTTTTTATAAATGCTGGAATATATATATTAAATCAGTCTTTGCTGAAATCGCTAAAAGGAAAAAATTATTTAGATATGCCGACATTATTAGAAAGTCAATTAAATAAAGGGCTAGAAGTGAATGTTTTTCCTGTCCATGAATATTGGTTAGATATTGGCCAGATAGAACAATTTAAACAAGCAGAAAAGGAGTCAAATATATTTCAATAATTATGAAGCATAATTTTTTTGGATTAATTCCCTCTAGAAAAGGCTCTAAGGGTATCAGAGATAAAAATATACAAATTATTGGTGATAAACCAATGATTCAGTTTACTATGGATGCAGCTCTGAATGCTGAATGCTTAGATAGTTTTATTTTATCTTCAGATGATGATAATGCTATCAATCTTGCTAAAGAGCTAGGAGTCAATATCCCTTTTAAAAGACCTGATAATTTATGTTTAGATTCTTCAAGTCTTATAGATGTTTTAGACCATGCTTTAAAATGGTATGAGATAAATTATAATATGTTGCCAGAAAATATAATTTTATTACAGCCAACATCACCCTTTAGAACTTCTCAAGATATTGATGAGGCCATAGAGGTATTCAGTAAATCTCCAAAAAAAAGGTTAGTTTCAGTTACTGAGCCATCACAGCATCCAGGAGATTTTTTGATAAGAAAAAATGATGGAAGCTTAAGAAGATTAGAATTAGACTTAATTTCTGATAAAGCTTCAGGCAGACATGCTTATCCAGAAACATTTTTTATAGATGGTGGAATATACATTATTAATACAGTTGAATTTTTGGATTCACATGATTTAATTGGTAATGACCCAGAAATTATTATACTTCCAAAAAACCATGCTATCGACATTGACACACTTTTTGATTTGGATATTGCAAGGGCAGTGTATAATTCAAAAATTTTAAGTATTGAGAAGTAATGCCAGGATTTGAATTAATTGGAAAAGAAGAAAGAGATGCCGTAAATCAATTATTTGATGATGGTGGTGTTCTTTTCGCTCATGGATTTGATAATATTCGAAGTAATAGATATCATGTAAGAGAATTTGAAGAGAAATTTGCAGATTTTCTTGGGGTTAAATTTGCCCAAGCAGTATCTTCTGGGACAGCCGCTATTAAAATTGCACTTATTGCTCTTGGGGTTAAGCCTGGTGATGAAGTTATCACACAGTCATTTACATTTGTAGCTACCGCAGAAGCAATAATTGATATTGGAGCTATACCAGTTTTTATAAATATTGATGAAACACTCAATATGAACCCCGAAGAATTAGAGTCAGCAATTAACGAAAGAACTGCTGTTATTATGCCTGTTCATATGCTTGGTGTCTCTATTGACCAAGATAAAATTCATCATATTGCTCGTAAATATAATATTCCAATCTTAGATGATGCGTGTGAATCTTTTGGGGCAGAGTGGGATGGTGAAAAACTAGGAAGCCAGGCAGATATTTCTACCTGGAGTCTTGATTCTGGAAAAACTATCATTGCTGGAGAGGGTGGAATAATTACTACGGACAATGAAGAGTTATATTTACGTTCAAGAGAATATCATGATCATGGACATATGAATAATCCTAATTTACCTAGAGGAAGAGATACCCATAGGTTTTCTGGTTTTAATTACCGTATGACTGAAATACAAGCTGTAATTGCCAAAGCTCAATTAAAAAAAATTGATTTTATTGTGAGTCAAAATTATAAAAACTATTCATTGTTAGAGAAAGAACTTAAAAAAGTTAAAGGTGTTAAGTTTAGAAAAATTCCCAAAAAGTGCACTCCACTTTTTGATACGCTTATTCTTCAGTTTCAAGATAAAAATTTAGCAAATAATTTCGTATCTAACTTAAATAATTTAGGTCTTGGTACTAAAAATTTACCTGATGCTATTGAGTGGCATTTTGCTGCATACTGGAATCATATGTATAGTTATTTTGGAGTAACTGAAACTGAATTTAAATTATTTTTAAAACCTTCAACTGATATTCTCGAAAGGTCTGTCGCTCTTCCTATTATGGTTAAACCTTCATTAAACAATATTGAAAAACAATACGAAGCATTAAAATTAACTCTTTAATAGCTAAATACTAATTATGAGGAAAAAAAAGTCTTTAAATAATTGTGCTTTTGCTTCATCAACTTTGCCAATTCATGCATTAAATACGAATGTTAAAAAATGGAAGATAAATGAAATAATAATAGCTTCAGAAGATTTAGTAGAAAGCTATCAATATCTAATTGATGACTTTCCTTATATAAAACTTACTATTCTTCCTAAATCACGCTTTAAACAAGTATTTATTTTATTATGGAAGCTTATAAAGCTTAAGATCAGCTCTGGAAGAGCTTATTTTTTTCATGAATGTTGTTGGGTAGTATTTGACATTTTAATTTCACTAGTAAGGCCTAATGGAGATTATTTTCCTCAAGTAACAATGAGTGCTAATCCTATTGAAGATAAAATTTATTCATTTGATAAAATAAATTATCGAATATTTACTTTATATTGGTTTCGAAGGATGTTTAATGTTCATCGAATTATTAACGATAATTCAAATTGTTTTTCGCTAAAAAAATATCCAAAAAACATCACAAAAAATAATATTGTCTTAAAGAAAAGTTTAAGAAAAACAATTAAAGAAAAAAAAATTCTCTTTGTTTTAGGTTCTGAATTTAAAAATAATAATTTAATGCTAGTTTTGAAGAAAATAATTGAATTAGTTTTAAAAAATGACTATCAATGTCTAATTAAGGATCATCCAAGGCCTTCAGAAAGGTTTAATATTCTAAACCAATTTTCAGAGTTTTCGTTAATTGAAATAAATCCTAAAAAACCAATTGAGCTAATTCCGGATGAATTTTTATGTGTTGTTGGCTTATATTCAACTTCGCTCATTTTTTTTGGTGAAAGGTCTGTGTCTTTGTTAAACTTTATTAAAGACGAGGATATAAATGCATACTTCTTTCTTAAAAAGCACCTTACAGATTTACCAGGAGGTAATAGTATTCATTTTATTGATAAGATTAATGAAATTTTGGGTATTTTAAAAATAAGTGAGAATAATTTAAATGAATAATCAAACTTTTAGTTTTATATTAAGATTATGGAGTTTTGTCAGCAGCAAGCGTAAGCTTCAATTTGCCTTCCTTTTAATTTTAATTTTCTTTTCTTCTATATTTGAAATGCTCAGCATTGGTGCAGTTTTTCCATTTCTTTTGGTTTTATCTACTCCTGATGTATTATTTGAATATGAGGTTCTTAAAAGGATATTTTTATTTCTGGGCTATGAATCTCCATCAGAAACTTTACTGATTACAACAATTTTCTTTATTTTTGCTACATTAATTGCTGGTTTATTTAGAATTACTCTTCTTTATTATCTAAACTTTCTTTCTTATGTTACTTGTGCTGACTTAGGCGTTATTGCTGTTGAAAAAACTCTTCATCAACCTTACTCAACACATACAAAAAGAAATTCTAGTGAATTAATAAATACTGTGGTGGTTAAAATTAACACAGTTTTGCAGAGTGTACTTCTACCGACACTAACTCTTATAAGTTCTTTTTTTACTGCAGTTGGTATTTTGGCAGTAATTTCTCTTGTAAGTTTTGAGATTTCATTAATTACCATTTCTGTTTTGGGTTCGATCTATTCTATTTTTGTAAAGCTAACAAAAAATAAAGTTTCTAAAAACAGTAAAGATATTGCATATAAGTCAACAAGAGTTATAAAAATTTTACAAGAAAGTCTAGGAGGAATAAGAGATATAATTTTGGATAATGCTCAGTATATGCATAGCAAAATCTATAAAAAAGCAGAATTAGATTACAGGCTTGCCCAAGCAAGTAATGCATTTATTGGAGCAAGCCCTCGCTTTATTATAGAGCCAATAGGAATTATTGTAATCGCTTCAATTGCCTATATTTATAGTGTTAATCAGGCTGAAAAGGGAATTGAATCTATTGTTCCTATACTAGGAGCTCTTGCACTTGGATTTCAAAGACTTCTTCCAATTCTTCAGCAAACATATGCCTCTATAATAAGTATACGAGGCTCCTATGATTCATTTTCTGATGTTATTTTTCTTCTTGATCAAAAAGTAGAATTAGAAGATAGTTCTGAAAATTTCAGTAATAATTTAATGTTCAAAAGTATGATAGAGCTTAAAAATATTAGTTATAAATACAATAATGAAAGTCCATTAATTTTATCTAAAATTAATCTTACAATAACTAAGGGAAGTTGTATTGGAATAATTGGAAAAACTGGTTCTGGTAAGAGTACTTTAATTGATATTATTATGGGTTTATTAGTTCAATCAAATGGATTAATTGAAGTTGATAAAAAACCAATTAATTTAAATAATTTGATAAATTGGAGGTCTCATATTTCTCATGTTCCTCAATCAATATTTCTTACTGATAATACTATTGCTGAAAATATTGCATTAAATGTTTCAAAAAATAAAATTGATTACAAGCTTCTTCATGAAGTTGTTAGGCAGGCACAGTTATCCGATTTAATAAATGATTGGCCAAATAAATATGAAACAATGATTGGAGAGCGAGGAGTGCGCTTATCTGGTGGTCAAAGGCAAAGGATTGGAATAGCACGAGCCTTGTATAAAAAATCTGAAATTATTGTTTTAGATGAGGCAACTAGTGCATTAGATAGTAAAACAGAACAAGCAGTAATTAAAGAAATTTTCCTATTAAGACATAAGCCTACAGTTATAATTATCGCACATAGACACTCAACACTCGAAAATTGTGATCAAATTCTAGAATTGAAAAATAGTAATATAGTAACAATTGGCTCATATAATGATTTACAAAAATATTTAATAGATTAAAGGCAGATAATATGTTGAAAAATTCTTCAATTCTCATTACAGGTGGAACAGGATCTTTTGGTCATACATTTATCCCACTAACACTTAAAAAATATAATCCTAAAAGACTAGTAATTTTTTCACGGGATGAAATGAAGCAATGGGAAATGCAAAAAATTTATGCAAAGGACCCTAGAGTGAGATTTTTTATTGGAGATGTAAGAGATAAAGATAGGTTATATAGGGCTCTAGATGGAATAGACTTCGTAGTTCATGCTGCAGCAACAAAAATAGTTCCAACAGCAGAATATAACCCCTTTGAGTGTGTTAAGACAAATGTGATTGGTGCGATGAATCTAATTGATGCATGTATTGATAAGAAAGTTAAAAGAATTGTAGCTCTTTCTACTGATAAAGCCAGTAGTCCAGTTAATCTTTATGGAGCAACAAAACTAACTTCTGATAAATTATTTGTAGCAGGAAATTCTTATTCAGTAAAAAATAATACATTTTTTTCAGTTGTGCGATATGGAAATGTAATGGGATCAAGAGGATCAGTTATTCCATTTTTTTTATCTCTTTCACAAAATGAACCCTTCCCTATAACTGATGAACGTATGACACGTTTTATGATTTCACTAGAGCAGGGAGTTGAATTGGTATGGAAAGCTTTTGATGAGATGCAGGGTGGTGAGATATTTGTAAAGAAAATACCCTCAATCAAAATTATTGACATTGCAAAAGCAGTAAATCCAGATAAAAAATATGAAATAGTTGGTCTTCGCCCAGGTGAAAAAATCAATGAACAAATGATTGGTGAAGAGGATGCACCTTACACTTATGATTACAATGGTTATTTTAAAATATTACCTGCAATTAATAACTGGCATAGTGATCCTCTTAGAAGCGAAAATGGAATGTTAGTAGACCCTAAATTTACTTATTCTTCTGATAATAATTTAGATTGGATGGACGTTAAGACTCTCCAAAAATGGATAGCTAATAATAAAGATAAAATTGGTAAAATTTGAAATGATTCCTTATGGTAAGCAAGATATCAATCAAGATGATATAGATTCAGTATTAAATGTATTAAGATCTGACTTTTTAACCCAGGGCCCTAAAGTTCCCTTATTTGAAAAAATAGTATCTAAGTACTGTAATTCAAAATATGGTGTTGCCACAAATAGCGCAACTTCAGCATTACATATTGCATGCTTATCATTAGGACTAAAAGAAAATGATTGGCTTTGGACGAGTCCAAATTCTTTTGTAGCATCGGCTAACTGCGGTTTATACTGTGGAGCAAATATTGATTTTATTGATATTGATCCTGTTTCATATAATATTAGTATGGATGCGCTTGAGCAAAAGCTCTGTATGGCAAAAAAGAACAATTTACTTCCTAAAATAGTAATTCCTGTTCATTTTGCTGGCCAATCTTGTGACATGAAACGCATTAATGAACTGAGTAATATTTATGGTTTTAAAGTTATTGAGGATGCTTCTCATGCCATTGGTGGTAAATATTTAAATCAGCCGATTGGAAATTGCAAATACTCTGATATCACCGTATTTAGCTTTCATCCAGTAAAAATTATTACAACTGCCGAAGGGGGTTTAGCTACTACAAACTCTTTAAAAACTTTTAAGAAAATGGAAATACTAAGAAGTCATGGTATTACTCGTGACAGAGAATATATGACATTCAATAATTCAGATGCTTGGTATTACGAACAAATAGATTTAGGATTTAATTATCGTATGACCGAGCTTCAAGCTGCATTAGGCATTAGTCAAATGAATCGGGTTGATAATTTTGTTGCTCAAAGGCATTTACTAAAAGATAGATACGATCAATTATTAGATGATCTTCCAATTTTAAAACCAAATCAACATGTAGATTGTTATTCTTCAATGCATTTATATCCAATTTTAATAAATAGTAAAAAGATAGATAAAAGTCATTCACAAATTTTTCAAGAACTTAGAGATAATAATATAGGTGTTAATCTTCATTATATTCCAATTCATTTACATCCTTTTTATCAGAAAATTGGATTCAGAAAAGGAGATTTACCAAACGTTGAAGATTACTATTCAAAAGTTATTAGTCTTCCATTATTTTCAAGTATGACTATAGAACAGCATGATGAGGTTATTTTTGTTTTAAATAGAGTTCTATTATGAATATTTGTATTATTCCTGCAAGAGGAGGTAGTAAAAGAATCCCTGGGAAAAACATAAAAGATTTTAATGGCAAACCAATTATTAGTTATTCAATTGAAGCAGCCATAGAAAGTAATTGTTTTGATAGAATCATTGTTTCTACAGATGATAAAGAAATAATGAAAGTTGCTAATAATCTGGGTGCTGAAACTCCTTTTATTAGACCAAAAGAACTTTCAAATGATTTCACCCCAACAAATCCAGTAATAAACCATGCAATTGAATGGGTTAAAAAAAATGATCAATTGCCAGAATATGTTCTTTGTTTGTATGCAACTGCTCCATTTGTTGATAAGTATGCAATTCAAGATAGTCTTAAGCAGCTAGTCCAGTCAAAATTAGACTATTGTTTTACTGTTACTAACTTTTCTTTTCCAATTAAAAGAGCATTAAAGATTAACTCAAATAATGCTTTAGAAATGCTTTATCCAGAACATTATTTAACTAGATCCCAAGATCTAGAAGAAGCATTTCATGATGCTGGTCAGTTCTACTGGGGAAGGACGCATGCTTTTTTAAACGAGTATAAAATGTTTTCAGAGGTTTCTAGTCCATATATGCTTCCTAGCTACAAGGTCCAAGATATTGATACACAAGATGACTGGATAAGGGCTGAGCTGATGCATAAAGCACTGAAAATTTTTTAGCTATAGTCAAAAAAAACTGATTATATAAATATACTTTGGAAATTTAAAAAGTGATTAATTATGAATAATATTTGTTTAGATTGTAAATGTTGAACGCAGTATTAATAGGTCTTGGTAATGTAGCCTGGAGATTTGGCCAAGATATAAATTCTGAATCTAGCTTAAATCATAAGGATGCATTATTAAAAAACAATCAAGTATCTTTATTAGCAGGGTATTCACCAGATTATATTCAAGTGAATGAATTTTCTAAAAGTACTGGAATTATGGGCTATACGAATCTTAAAAAAATGCTCAAGGAAATTAAGCCAGATATAGTTTCAATATGTTCTCCAAAAGAATTCCACGCAGAACATATTGAAATTTGTTTAGATTTGAATATTCCCATGATTTGGTTAGAAAAACCTGCTACATCATCCTTAGAGCAATTAAATAGTCTTCAAAAGCGTATTAATTTAATGCCAACTCCACCAACAATTTTAGTTAATTTTCAAAGAAGATATTCAGAGTGCTATCAAAAAATGAAATACTTAATAGAGCAGCATCAATATGGGAAACCACTATTAATTGAGATTAACTATTCATTGGGATTAGAAGTAAATGGATCTCATATGATAGATATTCTAACCTATCTTTTCCCAAATTTTAATTATGAATTGCTTTGGGTTGAAAAAGATATAAAGTCAGAAAATCCTGACTTTATATTTCGTTTATCAGATAGGCTTCTAGTTCATTTTTCAGCTATTGAATCTAATTTTCATAATCTTGATATAAGAATTGTTTTTGAGAAGGCAAGACTTTCTATTGAGCATGGCGGAATGTCATTGAGAATAGAAGAGGTTAAAGAAAATAAACTATTTGCAGGTTTTTATTGCCTTTATGATGAGCAAACAAGTGAATTAGGTAAGCCTGGGTTCAATTTTTCTTTTGATCTTGCACTTAATGACTTAATAAGCTCAAATAAAAAATTATCTCAGCCAGAAAGTAACTTATCAACTGCTTACTTTGGTCAGTTATTAATTGAAAAAGTTTTTAAAGAAATTAATTTATGACAATTCTTGTTTCAGGAATTGAAGTTGGAAGTGTAAGGGCTTTAATTCCTGTTTGTCTTGAATTAATTAGAAATGGAAATAAAATTCTAATCGAAAAAAAAGGTCATTTTGAAGTAGAACTAGTTAAAGAATTGTCATCAGTTCTGATAGCTATTCCTGAAAATAAAAAAGATTTAGAAGACTTTTTGATAGATAAAAAAATTAGTAAAGTTTTATTTTCTGTTAATGTTCATGATACTCGACCTTTAATTATTGCAAGAATTGCTCAAAAATTAGATATAAAGACCTTTCATCTTCTTGATTACTGGCATGACTACAAAGCAAGAATGGAAAGAGATGGAAAAAAAATATTTCTCCCAACAATTTATTTTGTGCCAGATGATTTTGCTTTTAAAAAAGCAGTAGAGGAGGGCATTCCTTCTGAAATAATTAAAGTAAGTGGCCAACCTGCTCTTGAAAATATTAATTCTAAATACAATGATGCTTCTCTTCAAGAAGATCCATTTATTGATTTAAAAAGTAAAAATAGAAAGATTATTTTGTTTGTTTCTGAGCCAGTTACTCAGGATCAAGGAGGCTCATATAAAGAAAATTCGAATTATAGAGGTTACACTGAATTTTCTGTATTAAAAATATTAATAAATGCTTTAAATATTTTAGATAAAAAAATTACAATAATTATTCTTCCTCACCCTCGACAAGATAATGATAATCTTATTAATTTTTGGGAATTAGAAGGAGGTAAGAAATTTGGTGATGTTTATCTTAATTTAAATAGTCGTAATACGCTTCCTTTTGTTGATGGCGTTATAGGAATGGCTTCAACACTATTGTTTGAGGCTTTTTTAGTTGGGAAAACAGTACTTAGTATCCAGCCTGATTTGAGGAATAATCCATTTGAAATGTTGGAAAATAGGAATGGCTTTGAATTAATTAAGAAGTATAACAATGCTGATCAAAAAGTTGTAAAATGGTTCACTAATTTAAATATTCCTTTACAGTCAAATTTAAAAGAAGAGAATGGAGTTTACAAGAATTCATCTAAGCGAATTGTTAATGAAATATTAAAAATTTAACGATCCTAATTCATATTCATTTTTTAACTAACGACAAATATTAATGCTTGCAATTAATGGTGGAAAGCCTTCAAGAGAAAAACTTTTTCCTGCTTATGTTACTATTGGTGAAGAGGAAAAAAAAGCAGTTTGTGACGTTATAGATACAGGATGCCTCTCTCAATATCTTGGAGCTTGGCATGATCAATTTAACGGAGGTGAGCAGGTGCGCCTTTTCGAGGAGGAGTGGGCTCAATACTTTGGAGTCAAGCATGCAATAGTTGTAAACTCGAATACGTCTGGATTGTACTGTGCTGTTGGTTCAACTGGTATTGAGCCAGGAGAAGAAGTTATTGTATCTCCTTATTCAATGTGTGCTTCTGCAACAGCACCTCTTGTCTACAATGCTATTCCTGTTTTTGCAGATATTGAACCTGATTACTATTGTATTGATCCTAAAGAGATTGAAAAAAAAATAACAAAAAAAACTCGTGCAATTATTGTTGTTGATCTCTTTGGTCAGCCTTATAACGCAGATTTAATTAATAAAATAGCACGAAAACATAATCTTATAGTAATTGAGGATTGTGCTCAAGCTCCTGGTGCGACTCTAGATGGAAAGGTTGCTGGCACACTTGGGGATATTGGTATTTTTTCTTTAAATTATCATAAGCATATTCATTCTGGTGAGGGAGGTGTTATTGTTACAAATAATGATGAGCTTGCAAATAAGTGCAGATTAATTCGTAATCATGCTGAGGCAGTTGTTGAAGGTATGCAACATACTGATTTAGTAAATATGATTGGTTTTAATTATCGTATGACTGAGATAGATGCGGCTATTGGTAGAATTCAACTAAAAAAATTATCAAAACTTAATAAAAAAAGACTTGCAAATGTCAGGTATTTTGAAGAAAGATTTTCTAGTTTTGAATATATCTCTATGCCTAAAGTAAGAGAAGGCGCCTCACATGCATATTATACTCATGCATGTAAATTCAATGAGGAGCTTGCTGGAATTCACAGAAATAAATTTTTTGAAGCAGTCCGGGCAGAATTACCTTGTTTCCATTTAAGAGAAAAAGAGGGTGTCAAGTTGTCAAGTGGTTATGTAAAGCCCCTTTATCTTCAACCAATATTTCAGAAAAAAATTGCTTATGGCTCAAATGGTTATCCTTTTTCAGAGAGCAATGTGAATTATGATAAAGGTATTTGCCCAGTGGCTGAAAAAATGCATTATTCTGAACTTTTTAGCCACGAATTTATTCTTCCTAGCATGGAATTTAATGATATTGATGATGTTGCAATAGCTTTTGAAAAGGTTTGGAATAATAGAGATTCATTGATATAATCATGAAATCTTTTGCATCCTTAAGGTCAGAAAGGTTAAATATTACTCTTTTTCAAGATGCTCACATATCCGCAGATTATATTTCTTGGTTAAATGACCCACAATTAATGCAGTTTAGTAATCAAAGATTTTATTTACATAATAAAGAATCATGTCAAGAATATTTAAAAGAATTTAAAAATCACGAGAACAATTTATTTTTAGCTGTTGAAGATTTAAATAACAACTTATTAGGAACTATGACTGTTTATTTTGATAGCAAAAATAATATTATTGATCTTGGTATATTGATTGGTGACAAATCGTCTAAGAGAAGGGGGATTGGATCAGAGGCTTGGAAAGCAGTCTCAGATTGGATAATTACTAATCTGAAGCCAAGAAAGCTCACTGCTGGATGTATGGCAGTTAATCTACCTATGTTGAAACTCATGGAAAATATTGGTATGGAGCCTGATGGTGTTCGAAAGAACCATATTTTATGGAATGATCAATTTGTAGATTTAATTTTTATGGCTTTAAAAAATGAGTAATTTTTTATGCAGTAAATGTCTTAATCCATCTACTCGTCCAAATGTTTCATTTAATGATAAAGGAATATGTAGTGTTTGTGTCTTAAAACAAGCTGATTCAAAAGGTGAAATAAACTGGAATGAGAGGGATAATGAAATTCAAGAGATTTGCAAATGGGGAAGAAAGAATTCAAAAAATTCTTATGATTGTATAGTAACTGTAAGTGGAGGTAAGGACTCTATGAGGCAGGCATTTTATGCAAGAGATAATTTAGGTTTAAATCCATTATTAGTAAGCGCTGTATATCCGCCTGAGAGACTCACAGATCGTGGAGCAGATAATTTGTCAAATCTTGTTGAGCATGGTTTTGATTGTATCTCCATTGGTTTAAATCCTCAGATTCTTAAACAATTAACTAAACATACTTTAACTAAGTATTTAAATATAATTACCGCTGCAGAGTTTGGACTCTATGCTATTCCAATTCATGTAGCAATTGCACATAAAATTCCTTTAGTATTTTTAGGTGAAAACCCTGCTCATACAATAGGGGAAAAACATGGAAAACTTGATGGTGATGCTTCTCAAATGAGGAATTCTAATACTCTGATGGGTGGAAATGCTGATATATTTTTAGAGGCTGGAGTTAGTAAACAAGACATACATTTTTATAATTATCCATCACAAGAAGATGTTGAAGCAGCAAAACTTAGACTAGTTTACTTAGGATATTATATAAAAGATTGGGATGGATGGAATAACGCTAAGTTAGCTACTGAAAAAGGCATAATAAATCGAGATGAGCCCCCTGAAGATATTGGAGATTTATGGGGTGTTAGCGCACTTGATGAAGATTTTAGAATAGTAAATCAGCATATAAAATATCTGAAATATGGCTTTGGTCACGTTACAGATCAAGTTATGGAAAGAATTCATAGTGGCATGATGGAAAGAGAAGAGGGCATAAAGTTAATTAAAGAATTTGATGGAAAATGTCATCCAAGATATATTGATCAATTGTGTAATTATCTTAAGATTTCAATAAATGACTTCTGGACTATTGCAGAAAAAGCAAGAAATGAAGAAATTTGGAAAAAAAATAAAAATGGAGATTGGGTTCTAGATATTGAATGGAAATAATTTTTTTGATAAAATTACTCCTACTTAAGAATTCTAATAAAAATGACTAAGAAGATAGCAATTATTGACTATGGAATGGGAAATTTAGGTTCAGTTCAAATGGCCTTTAGGCAGCTTGGTGTAGATTTATCCATTTATGATAATATAGAAAATCTTAGTAATGCTGATGCTTTTATATTGCCAGGTGTTGGAGCATTCCCTCAAGCTATTTTAAATTTAAAAAAATATGAAATTTTTGAATTTCTTAATGAGCAAGTTATAGAAAAGAAAAAACCGATTTTAGGGATTTGTTTAGGAATGCAACTAATGGCAAACCAATCTTTAGAGCAAGGCATCACAGAAGGATTTGGTTGGATTGATGGGATAGTAACTCCAATAGAGCCAACTGAAGTGCTTCACGTGCCTCATGTTGGCTGGAATAATCTTGTTATTAAAAAGGATGATGATATTTTCAATAACATTGATGATGGAGCACACTTTTTTTTCGATCAATCCTACAAGTTTGAAGTTAGCAACAAAAAAAATATTTTAGGTATCTGTGAATATGGAAAAAATATAGTTTCGGTTTTAAGAAAAAAACATATTTTTGGTACTCAATTTCATCCTGAGAAGAGTCAACGTAATGGTTTAAAAATGTTGAGAAACTATTTAAAATTTGTAGAAAATCATAATGAATAAAATGACTATTAGGAAATATTGATGTTAAAAACAAGAATAATTGGTGTCATTATTATTAAGAATGGTTGGGTAGTCCAAAGTATCAACTTTAGAAAATTTTTACCTGTAGGCCAATTAAATATCGTAGTAGAATATTTTAATCAATGGGGAATAGATGAGATAGTAATTCTTGATATTGATGCTACAAGAGAGGGCCGTTCTCCTAATTTTGATATGATTAAATCTGCATCATCTTTTTCACAAACACCTCTTAGTGTAGGTGGTGGAATTAAATCTATAAAAGATATGGAATCATTACTAAGGGCAGGAGCTGATAAGTTAGTTATTAATACCCAACTCATAAACAATATTTCTTTGATTGAAGAGGGGTCTCATTTGTTTGGAAATCAATGTATGGTTGCTTCAATTGATGCGATAAAAGTTGGTAATAGTTATGAGGTTTTTAATGCATATCAAGACTGTGCTAATTTAACTGTTGAAAAACTTGCAATTGATTGTGAAAATCAAGGAGCTGGGGAGATTTTTCTTAATTCAGTAGACAGAGATGGAATGAAGTTAGGATTAGATATAAGGCTTGGACAAATAGTTAGGGATTCCTTATCTATTCCTCTAATCCTTTGTGGAGGTGTTGGTAAATCATCTGATCTTGTGGAGGGTGTAAGAAATGGTTTTGATGCTGTTGCAGCAGCTAATTTTTTTCACTTTACTGAAATGAGCGTTATTGCTGCAAAAGAATTTATTTTAAGAAGTGGATGCAATATTCGTTTTGATAGTTTTGCTACTTATTCAGGCGCTAATTTTGATAAATTTTTAGATAGGCCAACTAGGCTATCTGAGGTCGATCTTGAGAAGCTTAGGTTTGAATATATTCCTGAGGAGTTTATATGAGGTATTGCGTAAGATGTTCATACCCTGAAAATCACCCCCTTGGAATATCTTTTGATGGTGAGGGTGTTTGTAGTGGCTGTCGAATTCATGAAGAAAAAGATATATTAGATTGGAAAGAACGTTTAGAAAGGCTTAAATTAATTTGCAATCAATATAAAAACAAGAGTAGGTCTACGCATGATTGCATCATCCCAGTCTCGGGGGGGCGAGACTCATACTTTATTGTTGATTTTGTTATTAATGAGTTAAAGATGAGGCCTTTACTTGTTAACTATAATAGCCATTACAATACTAGATTAGGTATAAGAAATCTGTCTTATCTAAAGACACTAATAGGCGCTGATTTTATGCAGTGCACTGTAAGTCCTGAACGAATAAAAAAAATTACAAGAGAAACGTTAAATTTAAGAGGAAGTTTATACTGGCATATTTTAGCTGGTCAAACAGTTTTTCCAGTAAGAAGCGCTGTTCATTATAAGATTCCATTAATTATTTGGGGGGCACATCAGGGGATTGATCAAGTAGGGATGTTTTCTCATCTTGATGAAGTTGAAATGACACGAAAATATAGGAAAGAGCATGATTTAATGAGCCTTGAGGCCGAAGATTTATTAAATAGTGATAATGATTTAAATTTATTAGATCTTGAGCAATTTATTTATCCTAGTGACAAGGAGTTAGGTGTAGTTGGTGTAAGGGGTATTTATCTTAATAATTATATTCGTTGGGATTCAAAGGCACAACATGAAAAAATGATAAAAAAGTATGGGTATGAAACCATGGGTCAACAGAGAACTTTCGATACATATAATGATGTTGATTCTTTTCATTATTCTGGTATTCATGATGAAATAAAGTTTATTAAATATGGCTATGGTAAAGTTTCCGATCATGCAGCACGTGAAATTCGATTAAAAAGAATGAGTTATGAGCAGGGAAAGGAATTAGTAAAAAAATTTCAAAATATTAAACCAAATGATCTTGACCTTTTTTTAAATTGGCTAGAAATGGATAAAGATCATTACTATTCTCTAATAGAGAAATTTAGATTGAAAGAAAATAAAAAAAATGATAAATTAATTAGTATTGTAAATCCTAGTGAGCATAAAGAAAATTATAATAAATTGATTGATAATGCTCGATTAGTTCAAAAAGGTAATTGTAATTTTCAGTTAAATGAATCAAGACAACCAAATATTAGAGAAGATAAATATATTTTAATTGGAAGAGGATGGGTTGGTTAATTAACTAATTATTAGCACAGATGGAACCTTTAAAATCAAATATAGAAAAAACTACTAATAAAGATCTTGTAAATAGTAAACAAAAAATTGTTTTAATATTCCCTCATAAGGTTATTCAAAATTTTTTTTGGAATAACTCAAACATTATCTTCTTATGCCATGATGGCTGGTGGTTAATGACAAAAAATGATGAAAGAGTATTTCGTAAAGTTGGGGAAATCAATAAGATAAGAAATATTAATTTTGATTATTCAGTTACTGAAATACTTTCAAAAATAAGGTCATGGAGTGCAGTTATATCTAGATGGTATGATGATGGCGATCAATTTGATTTAAAAATAAGAGAAATCCTCTATAAGTCTTTTTTAATTGCCTCCGATTTAAGTCTGCTCGAAGTAAAAAGTGCTTTATTCCATACTGGAGTTAGTCATCATATAGATAATTATATTTGTGAAAATGCATGTTCACTTTTAAATATAAGTCAAATATTTCTTTATACGGAGGGTTTTACTGGAAGGTTATTACCACTTATTCAGCGAAAAAATATCTCAGATAGATCAAGTCTTAACAAGAAAATCTCATCATATAATTACTCTGATTCTATTAAAGCACTATTAGATCTTAAACAAAAAAATATTAAAAAGTCTGGGGATAAAGTATTAAGAAGGCAAGAATCGTTTTTTTACAGCATACTGTATATTTTTATTTATAGAATTACATCAAATACTTTTAATTTTTATAGGAGAAGATTTCATAATAAATCATCAATATTTGATCTTTATTATCAATATAGTTTAAGCACTGAAATTAAACAAATATTACAACAAAGAAAGGCTATTAAATTTTATGATAATAATCTATCAAGTGATAAAGACATTAATCGTGATAAGAAACTATTAATTGTTGCTCATTATCAGCCTGAAGCAACTTCATTTCCGGAGGGAGGTGAGTTTACCAATCATCTTGATATTGTTTTGGAGCTTAGAGCAAAAGGTTTTGAAGGAGAAATATATTATAAAGAACACCCTGGAACTAAAGGTTATTTAGGTAAAGGTATAGGCCATACAAGAGTTGGAATGGCTAGATCCAAGGAATACTATATGCAACTTTTAGAATTAGGGTGCAAATTTCTTCCTATGGATTATTATTTGTCAGTTTCTAAATCTGATTTTTTGCCAATAACAATTACGGGAACTATTGCAATTGAAAGAAGTCTAGTTGGTTTGAAAACAATTGTCACTGGTGAGCCATGGTGGAAAGGCCTCCCAGGGACAATTAAGTTGAGTAAAATTAAATCATTAAAAAATATTGATAAGTCTTTAGTAGATTTTAATAATGATATTTCCAATGAGTCTTTTGCTTTCTTAAAAAATATTCTAGATAATAAGACTATTACTAATGCTGTAGGAATAGGTACTGGAATAGTAATGGATAATAAAAAACAATTTAATAAATTTGAAAAAGAATATGAAAAATTAGTTTCATATTTATTGAAGAATAATTAAATTTCTTTGATGGAGCCCAACAAATGTTAAGTCTAATTAAAAAGTCAGTTTTAAAAATCTCCCGTTACTTTAAATGGCAAATTTATGTCCTAAAAAATTATAATTCTAGACCACCAATTAAAGTATATAGAGATGATAATGGCCCTAAAATTCATATTGGTCCTGGTGAAATTGATATAAAGGGGTGGATAAATATTGATGGAAGGGCTCTGGATCACGTCCATCTAATAACTGATAATTTAAGTTTAAAAGAATTTGCAGATGGAGAGGTCTCAGAGATATATATGTGTCATATCTTAGAGCACTTATCATTTGAGGAGGTAAATGATACTTTGAAAATTTTTTACTCTAAATTAAAAATTGGTGGAATAATCAGAATTTCTGTGCCTAACTTTAAAATTATTTCAGAAATATATAGTAATTTTGACAATATTGATTTAATAAAGTATCCATTAATGGGAGGACAGGACTATTCATATAATTTCCATAAATCTATTTATGACTTTAATAGTCTAAAAGAGTCACTTAAGATAACTGGATATAGTGAAATAGAGCTGTGGGACCAACAAAAAGATTTTGGAATTGAAATAGGTGATTGGGCAGCTGGAAAGATTAATACTCCTAAGGGTAAGAGGTATATTAGTCTCAATGTTAAGGCTAAAAGAATCTTATAATGTTTTCAGTACTTTAAAATTTTTTAAATGCTTCTATTTTTTTCAAAATGGTTGATTATTTCAACATATGCATTAATACTGCTAGTTTCTAAAGAGCATTTTAATAGCGAATATGGTCTTAGAGCTGAAGATTTAACTGGAGTTATTGGTGTTGTATTAATACCTTTTCTTTTATTGAAAATTGGACGCGCAATAAGCCGACCACTTATATTTTTAATTGTAGGTTACTTTATTTATATTTTCATGGCTTCATTAGCTAGTGATCCGGTTTATTTTCAAAATATTAGTGTGCTTTTCTTTAAGGAATTATCATATTTTTCATATTTTCTTTGTATTTATTATTTTATTATTAGATCATCAGATAAAGATATAAACAATTTTTTTTTAGTTATATTTTTTTTAAGCATTCCTAACTTACTATATATTTTATTTCAACTTTTATTTGATCAAAGGCAAGGAATGTATGGAGTGACATTTTATGGCCATAATCAATCACCAGCTTCTTCAGGATTAATAGCCATATCTCTTTTTGTTATTTCTTATGTATATTCCCATTTAATAAATAATAACTTATTTTCATCTGCTTATTATATTTTCATTGCAATAATAATATTTTTCATTGGTTCAAAAATTGCTGTTGTTGGTTTATTATCTTTTTTAATCACGATGCTTTTATTGGAGAGAAATAAAAAGAAACTAATAAGTGCATTCTTTCTATTAGCTCTAATGTTCGTATCATTGCAATTTACTATTAATAGTAACATTGGCTCACTTCATAGATTAGATGCGATTTTTTCTCCTATAGAGGTAATAGTTAATAGAGGTATATGGTTTAAAATAGAGTGGATAGATAGTTTTATTAGCTTAGTTTTTGGCGGCGGGTTAGCAATGGGCCATATAAATAATGAAATTTTTTATTATGGTATGGCAATGGATAATCAGTTTTTATACTTTATTATTGTTCTTGGAATTATTGGGACCCTTATATTTACTTTATTTTTATTATTAATTATTTTAATTCATCGACCAAAAACGATTCAAAAAAATATACAAATATCTTTAATAATATCTTATTTAGTAATGGGAATGGGTGCAGAAATATTCCAGTTAAGTATTTCAGGTATACTTTTTTGGACAATTTCAGGCTTCTTACTTGCTAGCACCAGAAAAGCTTCCTATATTAAAAGTATCAGTAAAATAGTTACTAATAAAATTTGATATTTTATAAATATTTTCTAATAAATTATGGTGAATAAGTTAAAGCATTTTTGTAAACTTAATATAATATTTTTTATATTAAATCTAATTTTTTAAGATTAGCATGACTGAAAAAATTAATCGAAAAAAAATTATCTTAGGTTATTCAATAGTTATAAATATATTTATTCTTTTTCTTTTTCTTTTTCTTCTACCAAACTCCTTTCATATTAATGATAATATGGATTATATTAATGAATATAATCCAATCGCATTAAATATTGTTAATGGTGAAAGTTATAATCATGTTGAACCATCCGTATGTCTTGAAAATTGTGAAGATGTAAAGCTTGCGCATCTTCGTCGTCCACCTTTATTTCCATTATTTATTGCACTAAGTTATAAGTTAGAAGCTCTAACTAATATTAATCAATATAATTTATTAATTTATTTGCAATATTTACTTCATCTATTATCATCAATTTTAATATTTATTATTTATTTAAGGTGGATGAAAAAGATTAATATTGCATTCTTTGCGTCTGTTATTTATTCATCTTATCCATTAGGACTATATCTCCTGAAACAACCAAATAGTGAGGTAATTTTTAATTTTTTATTATGTTTTTTTATTTTTGTATTCTCAGTCATAATAAAAGAAAAAAAATATTTGAGTGGCTATTATTTATTACTTCCAGGAGCGTTTTTAGGTTTATTAATTTTGACTAGATCCCTTTCAATATTTTTTCCAATAATTATTTTTATATATATATTTTTGTGTTTTAGGAGGCAAGCTATTAATATTAATCTAAAGCTATTAATTGGGATGTTCATTATTCTAATTCCATGGCAAATTTATTCTAGTAGCTTGTCTGATAATATAAGTCAAAATGATAAACAAGAGATAGTGGAATCTAGAAATTTTTCAACAACTGTATTTGTTTATGGACTTTTTTGGGAGCAAATGCCTGAACGCCCTCAATCTCAATCAGCCCAGTTTATGTCAGATGACTTATTACAGTTTATGAAAGATACTTATCAAAAGTCATCAGACGGATTATTAAAATCTAAAAGAGAAATTTTTGATTATATGGTGAGCCAAACAATTAAATCACCTCTTGTTATAATTGAGCTTGGTGTTTGGAAGTCTTTACGAACTTTTTTTGGAACTGATTCTAAAAGATTTGAATTAGAAG
>Ga0075444_10000119_pt1 | contig 42990 bp, 70 predicted proteins | sample CoawatmetaG01DNA_FD_76836 | JGI IMG/M metagenome (GOLD analysis project Ga0075444, IMG submission 76836) | Marine microbial communities from the West Antarctic Peninsula - Coastal water metaG017-DNA | ecosystem: Environmental > Aquatic > Marine > Coastal | place: Atlantic Ocean: West Antarctic... | reverse complement strand
GCGGCAAGGACGCCGAGGCCAACCGATTCGATGGCCAGGGTGATCAGATTGGTGCTCATGCCCGCAAGTCTAACCGATTGTTAGACTTTGACAAGAACTAATTGGTAGGGCCGAAAAATGTACTTTTGGCCGATGGACAAGCAATCAACAAAACCTGATGCGAAGTCGGACGTTCTGTCCGGTTTTGCGCAGCGCATGCATGAACTTTGCGACGACTGGAAGATGCCGGGGCACGGCCGCCAGACGCACCTAGGAGCAAAGTTCAAGGTGACGCCCAGGCCGGCAGGCAACTGCCGAAAGTCGCCAAGCCCGCCGCGTGCAGGCTTTTTTGCGCCCAAACGGCAGGCTCTAACCAATAGTTAAAACCAATCAACAAATCTAACTTTCAGCGCGCACGCATCACTAACTTTCGGTTAGGATTCATCCATCGACAACACGCACCCAACCGGAGAGCGACGATGGAGCAAGTAGAGCAAGAGGCCCAGGTCATCACGACCTACAAAGGCTTCGACAGCAACTGGCAATGCCGGGGCTTTCAGTACGAGGTCGGCAAGACCTACACCCATGACGGCGAGGTCATGGCCTGCGGCTCCGGCTTCCATGCCTGCGAGCATCCGCTGAACGTCTTTGAGTACTACCCACCATCAGGCTCCAAGTTCGCCATTGTTGAACAGTCTGGCGACTTGAGCCGCCATGGCGATGACTCGAAGGTGGCGAGCCGTCGCATCACCATCAAGGCCGAGCTGTCGATTGCTGGCCTTGTGTCTGCCGCGATTGAGTACGTCACCAGCCGATGCGAGCCGATCAATCCTGAGTCGCCAGCGTCTGCCACGGGCTACCAGGGCGCTGCATCGGCCACGGGACCTAAATCTGTGGCCCTTTCGGCTGGCTACGAGGGCCGCGCAATGGGCATTGATGGTGGGGCCATCTTCCTTGTGCGGCGCGACACCAGCGACAACATCAAGCACGTATTTGCTTCGCTCGTTGGGCAAAACGGCATCAAGCCGAATGCCTGTTACTCGCTTGGCGACGATGGTCAACCTGTGGAGGTGGCGTGATGGACAGAGCACCTTGCTACAACACGCTGACCCAGCGCCAGCACCAGCGCACGATTGACGCTGCAGCCGCCCGCGGTGACGCGCACGCACTGCTGCAACAAGAGCTGCAGATCACCTTCCTGGCGGCGATGCAGGGCATCACCAACAAGGTGCCCGGCTACATGATCAAGCAGGCCGGCCCCTACGTCGAGACGGAGCGCCCGTTTGTCGATGAGCTGGCCGACGCGCTGGAACACGCCGAGGCCTTCGAGCAGCTGTTGCTGGTGATGAAGGACAGCGAGTGCCCCATGGTGGCCGAGCTACGCCGCCGCGTGGCTGCCGTGTACGTGCGCACCACGGTGGGTGGCGTCGAGATGGCGCGGGGTGTGGCATGAGCCCCCTGCTGATCCTCGAAGCCCGCACAGCCTGCCTGCTGGCAGCTTGGGACGCGCACACCTCAGACATCCCCATGACCTGGCTGTGCGCATGACGCCAGCCGCCACGAACCACCACCAAACCACGAGCCCAACATGAACGCACCCGAACAACTGCCCATGGCCGATGGCCAAATTGCCGCCTACAGCCCTGTCGCTGCTGGCCTGGCTGAACTGCGCCACCGCTTCGATGGCGTCGTCTTTGATGTCTCCACCACGAAGGGCGACAAGGAGGCGCGTGGCTTCCGCAAGGAGTTGGTGACGCTGCGCACCACGCTGGAATCCAAGCGCAAGGAACTCAAGGCCCCGGCGCTGGCCTATGCCAAGCGCATCGACGACGAAGCCAAGACCATCACGCTGGAAATCCTGGGGCTCGAAGAACCCATCGACGCGCAGATCAAGGCCGAGGAAGCACGCAAGGAAGCCGAGCGGGCAGCCAAGGCTGAAGCCGAGCGCGTGCGGGTCGAAAAGCATCAGGCCGTGATTCAGTACCTGCGCAGCATCCCTGCGGGCGTGGCATCAGCCCCGGCAGACAAGGTGCTGGCCGCGCTGAATGAGCTTGACGCGCTCGACATCACAACGGCCCTCGAAGAATTTCAAGGACAGGCCCAAGTCGCCAAGGATGAATCCCTGGACAAGCTGCGCGAGATGCACGCCGCCGCTGTGGCTCACGAAGCCGATCAAGCCCGCATCAAGGCCGAGCAGGAAGCCGAAGCCGCACGCATTGCCGCTGAGCGCGCCGAACTGGCCCGCCTGCGCGCTGAGTCTGAAGCCCGCGAACGTGAAGCCGCAGCAGCCCGAGCCGAGCAAGAGCGCAAAGACCGCGAGGCCCTCGAAGCCGCCGAACGTGAGCAAGCCGCAAGGCTGGCCGCTGAACGTGCGGCACAGGCCGAAGAACTGCGCAAGCAACGCGAAGCCCAAGAAGCCGAACTCCGCGCCCAGCGTGAAGCGCAAGCCAAGGCAGACGCCGAAGCAGCCGCCGCGCGCCGCGCCGAAGAATCGCGCCTGGCTGCTGAACGCGCAGAGCTTCGCCGCCAACAGGACGAAGCGGAAGCCAAGCGCCGCGCCGAATTGGAAGCCAAGCACGCGGCCGACATGAAGGCCCGCGACGCTGCGCCCGTGATGCTGACCGCGCTGCGCCAGATCGCCGAACTTAGCACCGAAGCCAAGGTGAAGAAGATCGCAAAAACCGCCATCTCGGAGGCCGCATGACCACCGTCATCGAACACTGCGACGCGCAGTGCAGCAAGTGCCCGATTGGGTGCCTGAGCCAACAACAGCTTGACGCCATGGAGGAGACGGCCGAATGGTCGGCACGCTCTGCCAACCCGCTGCGCACCTCAAGCGTGGGCCTGCTGCCCCGTGAGCACCGTGAGCCGATCCCCACCCAGCCCTTCGCGCCTGGCGTGATCGAGCGGCACGAGCGCCGCAAGGCCACCCGCCTCCTCTTGTCCATCGTGGGCGCGTCCGCGTGCCTCGTGATGTGGGTGGGCTGGAGGTGGATGCGATGAGCCGGACCAAAGCCATGGTCTGGGATGACCTCGAAGCACAAGAACTGAACGAACAACCGAGTTTTGGAGAATCACATGAGCACAGCGGTAATGATCATCGGCGAGTCGGGGACGGGCAAATCCACCAGCCTGCGCAACCTCGACCCAGCGCAAACCCTGCTGATTCAGGCGGTGCGCAAGCCCCTGCCCTTCCGTTCTAAGGAATGGAAGCCCGCCACGAAGGAGAACCCCCAGGGCTCCATCTTCGTGAGCGACCAGAGCGGAACCATTGTTGAAGCGATGCGGCGCACCACCCGCGACATCATCGTGCTGGACGACTTCCAGTACGTGATGGCGAACGAGTTCATGCGCCGCGTGACGGACGTGGAAGTGGGTAACGCAGCCTTCGCCAAGTACAACGAGATTGCCCGCAGCGCGTGGGACATCCTGACGGCTGCATCCAGCCTGGCCGACACCAAGCGCGTGTACCTGCTGAGTCACACCAGCACCGACGAATTCGGCAAGACCAAGATCAAGACGATTGGAAAGCTCCTTGACGAAAAGATCGTCATGGAAGGGCTTGTGTCCATCGTCCTGCGCACCGCCGTGGTCAACGACCAATATCTGTTTCGCACTCGGAACAACGGCAGCGACACCGTCAAGAGCCCCATCGGCCTGTTTGACCACGAAATGATCCCCAACGACCTGGCCGCAGTCGATGCCGCCGTTTCCGAGTTCTACGGCATCGCCGCGAACACCTGACCACCCCTGAACCACCAAGGACCACCATGAGCTACACACTCGACGCCACCCAAGCCAAAGCAGCCGACAGCCTGGGCAGCAGCATCCGCGAAACCGGCAAGTACATCGGCACCATCACCCGCGCCGAGGCCATCACCTCGACCAAGGGCACCAAGGGCCTTGGCTTGTCGTTCAAGGCCGCAGACGGCGCCACCGCCGACTACCTCGACCTGTGGACCCACAACAAGGACGGCGAAGACCTGTCCTCACTCAAGACGGTCAACGCCATCCTGGCCTGCTTGAAGCTGCGCGGCATCACCGAGGGCGCGATTGCCTTCGAGAAGTGGAACAAGGACAAGAAGGCCCGCGAGACCGTGCAGGGCAAGGGCTACCCCGACCTCATGGGCAAGCGCATCGGCTTCCTGCTGCGCAAGGAACTGGAAACCGACGACAAGGGCGAAGACCGCGACCGCCTGGCCATCTATGCGGTGTTTCAGGCTGACACCGAACTGACCGCCTCCGAGGTGCTGGGCCAGCAGACCAAGCCCGAGCGCCTGGGCAAGATGTTCGACGCCCTGATGGCCAAGCCGGTGAACGACAAGCGCAAGGCCCCGGGCTCGTCTGCACGCCCTGCTGCCAGCTCGTCAGATTCCGGCGACTGGACCCAAGACCCAGACATCCCGTTTTGAGGTCTGAACCATGAGCGTCATCGAAGCCGCCGCAGTGTCAGTCAAGACCATGGCCGACAACACCCTACGCCTGACTGTGGACATCGAACCCCGGCACGCCAAGGCAGCGTTCGCCCTGTTTGGTGAGCGTGGCACGGCGGTGGCTTTGGCAGCGCTCAAGGCTGACCCGGAGCCCGAGCAAGAGCCGCAGTCCGAGTCCGCGACCCTCAAAGGTGGCGAGCTGTCCAAGTGGGCCGCACTGCGCTGCCAAGACCCGGCGTTTCGCGCGTGGCTGCGCAACCAAGGGCCAGCCCGTCAGGACTGGAACACCACGGACGGCGCGGCCGACACGATCCGGGCCATCTGCCACATCACCAGCCGGGCCGAGCTCGACCACAACAAGGCCGCCGCCGCCATCTTCAACGAACGCATCCGCCGCGCCTGGCAAGAGCACACGGAAGGACACTGACATGGAAACCCACCTGTATTTGGACATCGAAACCATCCCGGCACAGCGCCCGGACATCCTGGCAGACATCCGCGCCAGCAAGCAGCAGGAACTCGAACAAGCCATCGCAGCCGTGCGCGCACCTGGCAACTACGGCGCCGAAGCTGCGGCCAAGTGGATGGCCGAGAAGGGTGCGGCACAGATTGCCGACCTGCGCGCGGGCTTCGACGCTGATGTCGATGACGCCTACCGCAAGACCAGCTTTGATGGTGCCTTCGGCCAAATCTGCGTGATCGGCTGGGCACTGAACGACGACCAGCCGCGAACGGTGCACGGCATGAACGAGCGCGAGGTGCTGCGTGCCTTTGGCCAGTCGCTGGACGTTCCGCGCTCCGCTCAGTTCTCGACCTGCATCGTCGGCCACAACGTCGCGGCCTTTGATCTGCGCTTCCTGGCGCAGCGCCACATCGTCAACGGCATCCGCCCGCACATCGTCATCGCCAAGGCAGCACAGGCCAAACCCTGGGAAGTCGAGAAGGTGTTCGACACGATGGTGCAGTGGTCAGGTGTGGGCTCACGCATCAGCCTGGACAAGCTGTGCAAGGCCTTGGGCATCAAGTCGCCCAAGGGTGACATTGACGGCTCAAAGGTGTGGGACGCGGTGCAGGCTGGCCGCTTGGTGGAAGTGGCCGACTACTGCGCCCGCGATGTCGAGGCGGTGCGGCAGGTTCATCTGCGCATGACCTACCAAGTCGAGGTGGCGTGATGGCTGGCCAGATCGTTTCCCGCGAACGCATACGCGCCGAGTTCGACCGCCTCAAGGCCAACGCCTACGAGTTCAGCGACCCCGAGTTGTGCATCCTCGTGGCGGCCAACCTGGGCCTACCTGTCGAGGCTGTGGTTGAGGTGCTGGAACACAAGGAGGCCGCTTAACCACCACCTGAAAGGACACCATGAAAACCGCAATCACCCTCACCATCATCGCCGTCACCCTTGCAGCTTGCAGCCGCGACGAAGTGTCGTTTGACACGCTCGAAACCGCACGCAAGCAGGCCCGCGAGAACGCCGAGTTCAACGCCCGCAAGTGGCGTGCAGACACCAAGCTCTATGCCGACTCCATCCTGATCTCTCGCGGTGACAGCACGCAGGCCCCGGCATGCCCTCAAGGCGACGGCTGGGCAACCATTGACATCGCCGATGCACAGACCGGCCAAACCCAAGCCAAGCTGAAGTGCAGCACGGTTTCTGACTCAGTGGGGTGCCGCGTTGACAACGACTTCAAGAGCAGCCCCTACGCGAACGAGGACGGCACTTGTGCGCCTCTGAACCGTGTCCCGCACCCTCTGCCGAAGATTGGCAAGTGATGCTGATTCTGAGCATATCCACTGTGCTCGTCTTGCTGGTTGCCAGCTTTGCTGCTGGCTACATCACCAAGGCATGGCGGGCACGCAAGGCACACAAGGAGGCCGCATGACCGACACCAAGCAAACAGAAAAGACGTTGTCCCTTGTGTGCAGAGATTGCGGGGTACGCGATTACTCAACGTCATACATGCAAACAAGCAAGATCAAGCAGGAGATGGACGCATCCGGCACTTGCTTTGACTGCGCCTACTGGCGCGTCACCATCAAGACGCCGCCCGACACAGTGATTAACGGTCGAACGTACAGCATCGGCAATGTCAAGAAGCCACCCAACAGCCCACATGCCGGCATGGCTGGGCGGCGCTTTGACATTGAGTACTTCGATGGTCGAACAGTCACGACGCACGACTTGTGGGCAGGGTCGGAAATTCCGGAGCGGTACAGGGATCGCCTCCCCGATAACGCAAGGTTTTTGCATGGCGCTGGATTTCAGCGCATCGGAGACGGCGGCGCGTGGAATGCCTCCACCCCTCCAAAGCAACAAGCCACCCAGGAGCAACCCAAATGACCGACACCAAGCTGAGAGAGGCGTTTGAGGCCGAGATTCGCTGCGAAGAAAAGTGGGGGCATCGGTCCCTGCTGCGCAACAAGCAAGGCGGCTATGCCAACTGGTGCGTTGACCTCATGTGGGACGTATGGCAAGCAGCCCTTGCCGCCCCTGCGGCAGAGCCGGAGCAATCCACCCGCCTGCGCGGTGGTGTGCCGGATGTCCGCAGCGTTGACCGTGGTTTTCGCTGGGACGGCGAAGCGCAGCACCATGTCCCAACTTTGCTGATCGAGTTTGAACCCGTCCCAGCGGGGAGCCCAAACAATGCGAAGGGTTGGGAAGATCGCGACGCACTTGCATCCGCGCTCACCGCCGCCCCTCAAGCCCCAGCGCTGGATGCATGGATCAGCGTTGCGGACGAAATGCCTGACAGCGAGCCCGGATCTCCGCCCGTGCTGTTCTACAGCGATGACCTGCGCAACCCGACAAACATGATGCTCGGCATCTACCGAGACGGCAAGTGGCTGTCGGCTGGCTTTGAATTCGTCAACGTGACGCACTGGAAACCAAAGCCAGAAACTCCCGACGCAGCCATGTCAGCGCAGGGAGGTGGCAAGTGAGCGACATCAAACTGCCCGAGCACTGCGCTGGCTCCAAGTTTCGCCCTGTCCACTGGCACGACATCAACACCACGCCGCCGAAGTTGATCGGATGGGGCGTCGAAGAAAAGCCCAAGGGCAAGCGGGCCTACGTCCCCCGCGCATTCCGTGGCGAGACACATCCATTCAAGAACAAGGAAGAAGCCCAGCAGGTTTGCGACGAACTGAACAAACAGAGCGCCACCCAGGCCGAGCGCGATCAGGGAGGCAGGTGATGTCGTGCGCCTCATACCGTCGTGGGCAGCTTTGCGCGGACGGCTTCCCGATGTCCTATCCCGCTAGTTCGGCATGCACAGGCTCCGTCTGTGACTGCTGCCAGCGGCCCAACGACAAGCTCCCGGCCTGCATGGACGAGGACATCAACGCGATGTGGCTGAACGATGACGGCACGCCGAAACACAGGCCCGCCACCCACCCCACCAAGGACACCAAGCAATGACCGAACAGCGAACAGCATTTGAAAAATGGGCCGTGCAACAGGCATGGATCAAGGACTGCCAGCGCAATGCAGACGGTTCCTATGGACATTACGAGACGCAAAAAGCGTGGGCTGCGTGGCAAGCCGCTTCGCGCAAGAAGGACACACCATGACCAACGAAGTGAAGCGACCAACCGCCACGCTCAACTGGTCCCTCTATGTTGATTGCCCGCAATGCGACAAGAGCAACGACCTCGCAGGGCCTGAGCACGACACCGAACACCATGTTGCCCGCCACATCTTCAGCAACGCATGGGACAAGCTAAACGGCCACGAGGTGGAGTGCGAGCACTGCGGCCACGAGTTCACGATTGAGAAAGTCGAGTACTGACATGACCACCAACACCGAACAACTGCTGCGCAAGCGTTTTGAGGCTGCGTGGCGCAAAAAGTACGGCAACCGGCTTTACTGCGAAAGCGCGTGGGAGGGCTACCAGATGGCCGCACTCACCCAGCCCGCCCAGGCCGGGGAGGCTGTTGCGTGGCTGTGCAACTGGCCAGGGCAAGGCAAGGAAACGTGGCATCACGTCTACATCAACGAGTCAGACGCGATTGATCGCAAGCGCAACTCAGGCGGCGAGATCGTTCCTCTTTACACCGCCCCACCCGCCAGCCAGGAGCAGGCCGACACGCAGGCTGTTGACAAAGCGTGGGGGCGATTTGCCATCGCTATGGGCGATGCGCCAGGGTCTCCGTACCCGGGCATGGCTAAGGCGTTCGAGGAGCACTTCGGCCAGTCTTGGGTGGACAAGGACTGGCGCAATGAGCAATCGGTGTGGGCAGCAGCTTGGCGCAAGGCATGGGACGCCCACGCACATCAGTCCGCACAACGGGCCAGCCAGGAGCAGGCGCAGCAGCCCCTCAAGAGCTTTGCACCTTTGTTTGAGCGCAACCGCGCAGGGATCGAGCAAGCCAAGGCCGAGATGGACGCAGAGGCGCAGCAGCCCAGCGGCGGGGAGGTGTCTGACGAACTGATCGACCGCATCGCTGACGACTACGAAGACGATTGCGGACGCATCCGCATGGACAAGGTTTTCGACTTTGCCCGCGCCATCCTCACCCTCGCCACCAAGCCGGAGCCGATGACGTGGCAGCCGATTGAGACGGCGCCGAAGGATGGGGCTGAGTTCCTGGGATGGCGTCACGGACGAATTGCAACGGCTCGCCTGGTTCCGCGCGACGACTGCGAAATGTGGTGCTTTGGCGGCGAATCCTTCGCTTTTGAGAGCTTCCCAGCTCTGCGCCCAACCCACTGGATGCCCCTGCCTGACGCCGCCAGCATCACCAGCACCAGCACCAGCACCAAGGGGCCGCAGTGATGAGTGACGCCGACAAAGCTCTCGCCCTGGCTGGTCGGTACGCACGCCTGCAAGTCCGTTCCGGGCAGTGCCGGGGCCTTTGCTCTCGATTGCTCGACAACTGCGAAAACCTGCGTCATTGGGGCGATGGTTCTGAGCCGGGCTTTTCTGGCTGCATGGAGGCATACCGCGAGTGGAAAAGCGAAGCCGCCAAGGGAAACGAAACGCGACCCAACTCTCAGCACGGGTGGGCCGCACTCCTGGAACAAGACCTGGAGTTCTGCCGTCCTTGTCTGCTGGCAATGAGGGTCTGGAGCCACCGCAAGACCATGCACCGCCGTCGCGCCTCCGTGCTCGGGGCCATCAAGCGCGTAGGGCTGCGCACCAACCAAGCAAAGGACGCCCCATGAAATTCACCCCAGAGCAAGTGATCGAGATGGCGGGCGCTGCCATCGACAAAGACAAGGCGCACGCATACGCCGGGTTTTGGACGCTCACCGAAGACGACCTCACCCGCCTCTGCACCCTCGCCGCAGACAGGGCGCTTGAGGCGGCGGCTTATGCGGCTGAAACCAACGGCGTCGATGCCATCCCGACCAAGGGCTACAAGCCCCGCAAGCGCTACGTCACCGACTCGCATCTGCGCCGCATCAAGGTGGCGGGCCTGTACGGCGACGACGGCCGCCTCAACCCGTCGGGCCTGGTGTTCTGCTGCGTGGTCGAGCTGCTGTACCTGACCGGCGCCGACGTGGGCGTGGTGGTGCGCATCCGCGAGCAGGCCGACCCAGGCGAGCCGGACGAGCCGCATGTGTGCTCCGAGGGCATCATGCTGCGCCGCGACAAGACCGACGGCACCAGCCGCCCCGTCATCGTCGAATGGACGCCCAGGCTGCGCGCCGTGGTGGCCAGGCTGCAGGCCTTGAAGGTCGAGCGGATGGCGAAGAAGCGCATGGCGCAGCGCGTCGTGACCCCGTGGCTCATCACCAAGGTGGACGGCACGCCGATGAACTACGAGGCGTTCTCCAATGCGTGGCAGAAGGCCATGAAGCGGGCCACCAAGACCGGCAAAGTGCCACCCACCATGATCCGCGACTTGCGCGCGAAGGCGGCCACGGACAAGGAAGAAAGCCATGGCATGGGGGCGGCCAGCGACCTCATGGACCACACCACGCAGACCCAGACGGCGGCCTATGTCCGGCGCAAGAAGACGCGCCGCGTGGGTGCTGTGCGCTGATTTCCGTTAGAAGAAGCGGAAACCGTTAGAAAAAAGCGCCCTGACAGCCGAAGCCGAAAAGGCGCTTTTCCCAGGAGAAAAATGGTCGGGGCGGTGGGATTCGAACTCACGACCCTCTGCTCCCAAAGCAGGAAAAGACGCCAGCATTGATCGGGCTTCTGGGCTGATTCGTCTAACCTGATCGCGCCATGTGCCCCCGCATTCCATCGGCCATCTGAGCTGTCCGTTAGAACGATTCCCCAAACGCAAAAAGGCCCCGCCCCACCCGGTGAGGGGTGAGACGGGGCAACGCTCTGGCAAGCGAGGAGACAGGTAGACGATCAGTCGGCGGGCGTGAAGTCCACGTAGAACTTGTCGCCAGGGTTGAACTTGCCGAGCAGCGCCGGATTGGTGATTTGGATCTGCAGCGAAGCCGAGGGCGAGAACTTCGAGAAGGTGCTGTCTTCGTGCAGACCATCCTTGTCAAAGCTCGGCGGGCACACGGCATTGAAGCTCAGCTGCTCCGAGGATGGGTGGCGGGTGACGGATGCGATTTGCGGCTTGGCGCGCATGGTGGTGGACATAGAGACCTTTCAGTTGAGGGTGGTACTGCATCAATCGCTGCAGCGGGCGAAAACCGGAAACGTTTATTGCGAGCGCCAGCAGGCGCGTAGGAGGGCCCGGGCCTGGGTCAGGGTGCGGCCGGTGTCGGCTGCGGACTCGGCAAGGTCGGCAAGGTTGGAAAGAGCCTGGCCATCGAGGACGACAACACCCGCTCCAGCCACGCCGGGTAGTCCGGCACCGGGCTGTCCATGACCTGAGCCGGCAGGGGCGGCAGCTCCACCGCTTGGCGCGGCGCTTGCGCAGTGCACGGGTCGGGCGATGTCGCGCAGGCGCTCAGTGAGAGCAGCAGCACGGTCAGGAGCAGTCTGGCGAGATTGGGCGAGTGCATCTTGTGCCTCCATGGCGGTCTTGGTGAGGTCGCGCACGCGGGCCTGCGCGCGCTCGGTTTCGGCTGAGATGGCATTGGCGCTGGCCAACTGCACCTGCAGAAGCTGGGTGCGGGCCTGGGCGGCATCGGCCCGGGCGTAGGCCATGCCGACATCCAGGCGCACGCACAGGGCCACCAGCACCCCCACGACGACAGCCCAGCACCAGCCGGGCACCAGGCCAGTGGCGCGGGTGATCCAGAGCAGCGCGGGCATGGTCAGCTCCCGAACACAAAGCGGCGCGCGCGCACCCAGTGCGCCGGCCAGGTTGCCGGGTGCGGCTTGCCCGGGCGCCAGTTGCGCTCGTAGTAGGCCCAGCCGCCTTCGGTGTCGTCGGGCGTGGGCAGCGGGCGCGGGTCGGTCCACAGCAGCAGGCGCGCGAACGTGGCCGCCAGCACGTCGTCGTGCTCCAGCTCACCCCAGACGGCCGCGGCAGTCGGCGCGACACCGCGGCGGGCGCACGCCTGTGCTGCCAGCTCTTTTGTGGCCGCGTGGGTCAGCACGCCCTTGACGCCGCCGCCTTGCTCGAACTGCCACAGGCCGCGGGCTGGGCCTTTGCTGCCACCGTCGAGAACCTGCCAGCGGTGGATCAGCTTGGACTCTTGCAGGCCGATGGCCAGCTGCAGCTGCAAAGCCTCCGGGCTGTAGAGCTTGGGCGGCAGATCCGCCAGCGCCGGGAAGATGGCGCCGTCAAGCACCTCCTGCAGCAAAGGGTCACGGACCGTGCTCATGGATGCACCTCGTCGTCAAGGTCAGCGCCCAGCAAGTCGAGCGCTGCAAAGTGCAGCACCTTGGCCGTCGTGCCCAGGCCGAAGCACAGCAGGCCCACGGCCAGCAGCGCACACGCCGGATTGACCCACTGCGCGCGCCACACGTGCTCCAGCAACGCCAGGCACGCCAGGCCCACGCAGGCCAGGCCCACACGCTGGGCCAGGTTGTCGCGGTAGTGGGGAGACAGCGCACCCACAACGCACAGCAGGGCCACAAGGCCCAGGGAGATGATCGATAGCGTGGCCATGGCTCACCCCTCCCGCTTGGCAGGCAAGCCCAGCTTTGTGCGCGCCCACTCGACCAGCGCGGCCCAAAGGTCGCCAGCGGCAATCGCGGAGATGGACTCGTGCACCTTGCTGGCCACGTTCATGCCAAACAAGCCCAGTGCCCAGCCGATGAGGCCGTCGGCATTCGTGGCACCAAGCCACCCGGCCACAGGGTGCGTGCCGTAGTAGCTCAGGGTTGCGCCACCAATGACCAGCAGCAGCTTTGCCACGGTTGTGCCTTCGGTCCAGCGCAGGGCGATGAGGGCACCCAGCAGGCCGGGCGCGGCGTCTTTGGCTTCGGGCGGGATGTGCAGGGGCATGCGGTCTCCAGAAACGAAAAACCCGCCTCAAGGGCGGGTGTGGGTTGCGTCGGGTAGGCGTCAGGCGAGTTGCTTGCGCAGGGCCTGGATCTGAGCGTCCAGGCTGGCCAGCCAGCCGCCATCGGTGCCCAGCGCGGCCTCGCGCATGCGCCGCGGCGTCTGCTGCAGCTCGAGCAGCACGATCTGCTCGCGCACCAGCTCAGCCTGCGGGATGACCGCAGGCGCCGGGCGGGAGAACGCGCCGGCGGCGTAGGTGTCGCCCTGCTCCACGCCGCTCGGCGCCTCGACCCAGACCAGGTCGGGGTGGAACATCTCTTTGATGTCGCCGTCCGTGGTGATCAGCTCGGCCACGCGGCCAGCTTCGATGCGTGCGTAGGTCTTCATCATGCCAACTCCCAAACCGTGATGAGGGCGTCGCCGCCGTTGTTGCCAGCGACCGCAGCCGCTGATGCGCCGATGGCCGTGCCGTTGGCTCCGACCCCGTAATTGCCGCTCATGGACGGCCCGCCAATGCCCCGCGCGACGCCGCCAGTGGAGCCGACAGCCGGGCCGCCGATCTGGCCTGACGAGGACGCCAGCACGGTGCCGGTCGTCGACGGCGCGCCCGCAACGCCCGCCCCCTCCATGATCGTGACGGTGGACGCCGTCGGCCCGTAGTTGGCCGAACCCTTGCCGCCCGGGCAAGAGATCAAGGCGCCAAAGCCGGCCGTGCCGCCGTTGCCGCCAGTGGTGGACCCCGCGTCGCCGGCCGTGCCACCGGTCGGGATCGTCATGACCTGGCCGGCGCCGATCTGCGCCGCGGTCAGCTTGCACTTGGCGTAGGAGCCGCTGCCGGCGCCAGGAGATCCCGCGTAGCCGCCCGCACCAGTCGCCGGGGCACCGCCGCTGCCGCCGCCGGGCGCCTGAACCTCGACGATGAAGCTGGAGGCGCCTGCAGTCGGCGTGTAGGTCTGGCCACTGTTGGCGGTCGTGAAGACGCGCACTGCCAAGAGGCGGCCAGATGAGAAGCTGCCCAGCGCGGTAGAGAGCGAGGCCGCAAAGTTCGTTGCACTCCCGTCATCGTTGACATTGGGCCCCTGTTTGGCAATGAACTGCGCCAGCCCAGCGGCAGCCGTCGTGGCCTGTCGCAACGCGGTGTTGAACTGCGCCGACGGGGCCACGCCGGCCACGAAGCCACTGGACAGCAGCGACGTCAGAGCGGCGTAAGCCGTGGGCGTGAGCGTGTTGGCCCCCGCCCCCACGGCGAAGGGCAAAAACTGATTGGTTCCTGGCATGTGGACCTCGGGTTAAAGAGGGGTGGCAAAAGCGCCGACGTCAAACCCGCCGATCAGCGGGCTGGAGATGTCGAAGCCGAAAAGAGGCGCGCCGATGACGCTGCTGACGAAGTAGTCCGCGATGCGCACGCCGGCTGGCTTGAGCGGCAAGGCGCCCGACTTGATCAGGCCGGACAGCAGGGCAGATGGCTGCATCCCGGCGAAATAGACGGACATGGTCATGTCCTGGTTGTCGGTGGCGAAGGCCACGGTGCCGGTCCCGGAGAACACCTGCGCCATGATCTGCTGGTAGGCCGGCAGCGTGCCGTCCCAGTGGTTCGCGCCCACTTTGGCCCGGATGAGCAGCCGGTAGGTCTCGTCATCCATGCGCGACAGACCCTCGGAAGGATCGAAGGGGCCTTTGATCACGCCCTGGTCAAACCCCAGCCCTGGCGTGTCGAAGCTGAAATACACGCCGGTGATGGCGACCCGCGCATAGCGACTGATCCCAGCCCACTGGCCCAGGACGTCGAGCTGAGTGCCCACCGCCACGTCGAGGTCGAAGGCCTGCGAGATGGCCTCTGCCAACTGAGCCTGGGCGTCAATGCCGGAGGTCACGGCGTCAACCAGCGCAACGAACTTGGGCTTGTCGGCGTGCTGGCTGGTGATCAGGTCGGTGTACTGGCTCATGGCACCACCACGATGGAGACGTCAGCAGCGGTGCAGCTGGCCAGGGCGTTGTAGGCCACGGCCACGTCAGCCGCGGCCGGCGCGCCCGGCTTGGCTGCCACCTTCACGGTCAGCACCTCAAAGGTGGTGGACTGGGCGCCTCCGCTGAGCTGCGCCGGCAGGTACAGCCGCGCCAGCATGACTGGCTGGCCGATGCCAAGGGCGTTGATGTAGGCCGCGACGGCAGCCTGGACCTGTGCGGCCACGGCCGTGGTGTAGCCGCTAAGTGCCTTCAGGCGGACCTCCACCGCCATCGGGGCGTCTGTCAGCTGGGAGTAGCGGATGGTGTGCGGCAGTCCGATGTCGTCGTTGACGGTCACGCTCGTGCTGCCGTGGGTGTAGGTGCCCGGGGTCTTCTTGAGCATGATGGCTTGCGCGATGCTCGCCGCGTCGCCGCCCTTGGCCACCACCGCAATGGAGTGGGCCGGCTGACCGTTGGCATCGGTTGTGTCGCCGTCGTTTTCGTAGATGGTGGCTGTCACCACACCGGTCACGGCCTGCACGGCTCCGAGGATTCCGCCCAGCACGGTGAGCGACGGCAGGGCCACCGATTGGGCCTGACGCTGGCGCAGCTGCGCGTCGGTCTCCACGGGTGCGCCCTGCGACGCTGGCGCGCTGTTGGTGACGCTCTGCCACCCCAGCGTGGGGGTGGCGATCTTGGTGACGCTGCCAGCCGGGGCAGACACCGCGCCCTTGACCGTGCACGTGGCCGTGATGTTGATCGAGCCCGACGGGGGGATCACCACGGTCGCGGGCAGCGCCCACCGGTTGCCGTTGGCGTCGGATGCGATGCCGGCGTTGATGGTCGTGCCAGCCTGCCCCACCACGGTGAGCGTGACCTGGCTGGCCGTGGCCACTGCGCGAGCGATGCCGTTGATCTTGACCCGGCTGGACAAAGCCTCGCCCTGCGCCGTGGCCGGGCCTGCGGAGTTGAACGCATCCACGATGGCCAGGTTGGCGTCGTTGATGGCCGCGGCAACGATGCCCAGAAACTGGCCGTCCTGGCTGTCGTTGCCCAGGTAGACGTCGGCACCGAAGATGGCCCGGTACTGACCATGCAGCCAAGTCAGGATGGCGGCATAGTCCGGCGCGGTGATGCCGCTGGCGTCGATGGTCGGAGCGGTTGGAGAGGTCATAGCGTGGTGTCAACCTGAGCTGTGCCGTAGGCCGTTGTGATGGTCGCGGTCACGGAAAAGCGCCGCGTGTTGCCGTCGAAGTTGCTGCTGTATTCCGTGATCGCCGTCACCCCGGGCGTGCCCAGAATCCGGTCCTTGATGACCGCGTCGCGCGTCAGGGCCGTGCGCTTGCCCAGAACCTCGGTGTCCCAGGGCATGCCGTCGGTGGTGTCCACGAACCACTCCCCCAGGTTGAGCGCCAGCCTGGTGCGTACCGCCTGGGCCACGGCCTCGGGTGAGTTGACGAGCCAGTCCTGGCCGCTGCCCAGCGTGTAATCGCCGGCGGCATCGAGCTTGCGGTAGCGCATCGGTCAGCCTCAGTTGGGTGTGCCCGTGTTGGGCGAGCCGTTCGGGTGGGTGTGGGTCTTGAGCGACTTGCCGCCCGCGGTGACGTCCTGCGTCACGGTCAGCGGGCCGATGAGGCTGGACGCCGCCGAGCCGCCGCCTGCTGGCGCGCCTTGCGAGATGGCGCCGTTGATCTGCACGTTGCCGTTGATGACCAGGCCGGCGGGAGCGGTGATCGTGACGACGCCGGCGGGCGCCAGGGAGACCTTCGTCAAACCGTCATCGGTGCGCAGCTCCACCGCCGATGCGCTGATCCCGCTGACCACCTTGGGCTTGGACATGGGCCCGGGGATCGCAAACGCGTCCGACAGGTCGTGCATGCGCGCGCTGGCCGGACGCTGCTGGCCGCCTGACTGCCACCACGAGTCGATGGGCCGGCACGAAAACACCAGCAGCACCTCGTCGCCTGCTGCGATCGGGAATGTCAGGCGCAAGCCGCCGCCGCCGGGGAACACCACCGGCACATCGGCCACCACTGGCATCGTCGTGGCCACAGGCATGCCCGATGCGTCGAAAGCAACGCCGCCGATGGCTGGCTGGGCCGTGATCGTGCACGAGCCCGGATCGAAGCTGACCACCGTGGCCGGCAGGCATGTCCAGATGCGCGCTTGGTGGGCGGCCTGGGCGATGCGCTGCGCCTCCTCGGGGTCGCCCCAGCGCTCTCTACGATCCATAGATGCCTCGCAGGTTGGTGAAGGCAGCGCCGATGGGCAGCGTGCCATCCACACCGGTGCAGACCATGTCCATGTACCACTCGGTCCCGCGCGTGTCGCCGTTGATGGCCACAGCCCAGACCTTGTAAAAGCCGTCGGTGTCCTTGGTGGGTCGGGTGTCCACGTAGGTCACATTGGTGCTGATCGCCGCCTCTTGGATGCTGTCGTTGTTGATGCGCACCTGGCAGCCTGGACGGATCAGCGGGTTGATCAGGCACTTGGCCATGATCCCGTCGATGGTCTGCTGAGGCAGTCCGATCAGCCCGGTCTCTGACGTGAGCTCAATGGCCGCCCCCTGAAGCACGCCGTCGACGGGCAGCATCTGGAGCTGGCCCAGCACGATGGACCACGTCATGCCGTAGGTCTCGCACAGGGCCCGCAGGGCGTCACGCGCCATGCCGTACATCACCAGCGCGCGAGGCGACCGGATGTCGGGCAGTGGCGCCATCTGCCCGGCGGTCACGCCGTAGGGCGCCATGGCCTCCAGCGCCGCGTTGCGCCAGTCGGTCGGCGTCCAGCCCGCCGCCAGGGTCTTGGAGATCTTGGCCTGGTTGTAGGCCACATCACCGTCAGCGGCCAGGATGTCGATGTAGGTGTCGGTGGCGTTTTCGCGGCCAATGCGCACCTGCTTGATCTGGCCCGAGAAAATGACGCCGACGGCGCCCTGGTAGCCTGCCTGCAGCACCACCTGGGTGAATTCCTTGCGCACGCGCTTGGCGGTCTCAGGCGCCAGGTTGTAGACCCGGATGTTGGCCGTTTTGGGCGTCTGCACGTCTCCGTTGATGATCCCGAAGCGGATGTGCAGCTCAGACAGGTCCAGCGCCTCCCCTTTGGGGTCACCCACCGTCAGCGTGCAAACGCGGCCGTACTGCTGGGTCATGGCAATGGCAGGAAGTAGAGCCGGGTCGAGGCGCCCAGGCTGTCGTAGGTGATGTCGCCGTCGGACAGGACGTACAGCACGCCAGGAATGCCCAGGTGCTTGTGCTGCGCCAGCAGGTCGGCGCCGGGCAGCAACGGCAGGCCAGAGACAAGGGCGGTGCCTTCGTCGGTGGCCAGATCCAGCACCCAGGCGGGCGTGACGCTCTCGCGCCACCAGATCCGCATCCGGTAGGTCACGCCACCCAGCGGAACGGCCAACGTCTGCGCCCCAGCTTCAAGGGGGATGAGCTGGGGTGTGGTCATGGCAACTTGAGGAACGATGGCAGGCTGTCGGCCAGCTTGGAGAGCTGGGGCTGAATCACGCCGCGGTCAACCGCCGGAGCGGTCTTGGCTGGCGTCTTCTGGTTTTCAGCCTTCAGCTTGGCGGCCTTGGTCTGCACGATGATGATCTGGCGCAGCACGACAGAGACCACCAGGGCGTTCTCAGAGCTGGCGTCCGTCGTCGTGCTGATCGACTTGATCAGCATGTCCTTGTAGAGCCGCTTGCCGGTGCTGACGTCGAAGGGCTTGCGGCTGGCCTGCAGCTTCAGCAGGTCTTCGTAGATGTCGCGCACCGTCTTGATCTTGGGCGTCGTGAGCTTTCCCGCCTTGACGCTGTCGACCACGCTGCTGACCACCGAATCCAGCGCCAGGCTGGAGGAACTCCAGCCGATCCGCATGGACAACTCGGACGGGTTCTTGAACGCGTGATCGGTGATCGGGGCGCCCTGCTCCACCGGGTGATCGGTGATGGTGAGCGTGTCGGTGTGCACCTCTTCCACCACCACGTTGGGAATGATGGTGCCCAGCTTGCGGCCGTCTCGCAGCAGCACGTTGGCAATGGACGCGCCCGCCACCAATGCGCCTGCACCGATGCCTGCTGTGTTCATCGCATCGCCCCTTGAAGGTTTCGCGTCATGTCCTGGGAGGTCTGGACCTGCAGGCTGGCGACGGCCTGCGCGGTGGCCAGCGGGTCGCTGCTGCCGTTGACGTGGATCGTCGTGTTGTTGGCGATCTGCATCGCCAGCGCGCCGCGCTTGGATGCCTCGGCATCAGCGGCCAGCGGGCGCTCATAGAAGCGAGACACCACGGAGCCAGCGTCTTGGGCGTTGCGAGAGGCCAGCAACAAGGCGCCCGCGCGCTGCTCTGCGCCTTGCGTCAGCTCGTACTGAACGAAGGCGAGCTGCTCCTGCAGCGTCGATTGCCGTATGTCCTTGCCTGCCCAGCGGCGAAAGTTGGCTTGACGGTCCGGGTGCCACTGACCGATGCCGAAGGCCTGCCCGTTATCGCCCACGGCGCCCGGGTCCATGCCCGACTCGCTCATGAGGTTGGCCACGATGCCGGCGGCCTGCGCCTGGCTCCAACCCATCTTGCGGAAGAACGCCATGGCAGCGGACCGCTTGTCGGTGGGCGCCGCGACCGCACCAGCCCTTGGCGCAGCCGCCGATGGTGCTTTGTTGATGTCGCCATTGGCTTCGAGCGCCTCCAGGGCCTCTTTGCTCCCAAGCGATGCCATCACCTTGGCAGTAGCACGCCCCACGAACTCGCCGAACTTGCCGCTCGACAGTTTGTTGAGCACCTCGCTGATGCGACGCCCCAGCATCTCAATCCACTCGACCAGGCGCTTGACCGCCGCGATCTCCGGCTCCCAGATGCGCCCCAGCGGGGCGCCGATCACGCCCGCGGCGAACTTCTCCAGCAGCAGGCCGAAGACGGTCTTGAGCTCGTTGAGCCGGCGCGTGAACTTGGCAGAGTTCTCCGCGGCCTCGTCCTGCTTGATGCCCAGCTTGTCCAGCGTGGCCAGGTAGTCGGCCATGTAGGCCTTCAGGTCACCCGATCGGATGGCCTGCAGCGTGTTGTCGTCCAGACCGAGCACCTGGGCCACTGCATTGGCCTGGGAGCTGTCCATGCCCTTGAGCACGCCAGCAAGCTCGGAGTAGATCTGGACCGTGTCGCGCAGGTTGCCATTGGCGTCGCGCGTCTTGATGCCCAGGCCCGTCAGGAAGCCTTCGGCGCCCGGGCTGTTGCGCATGAACCGCGCCAAACCCTCCAGCGCGGCGCGGGCGGCCTCACCGCTGCCGCCCATCTGCTTGATGGCGAACTCGAAGGCGCGGATGTTGCCCGCGCTGGCACCGATGCGCTTGCTGGCGAAGTACAGGTTGTCGAGGTCGCTGGCCACCTTGACCACGGCCACGCCCACAGCGGTGCCCATGACCACGGCAGCCTTGGCCAAGTCCTTGACCCGGTCGGTCATGCGCTCGACGCCCTCGGCAAAGCGCCGCTGGCTGCCCTCGTCGACCTTGTAGCCGAGCTTCACCAGGAACTCGCGGAGGATGTCAGCTTGTGCCACGTTGCTTTTCCAGGTGAGAGCGCGCCAGGCGCTCGTTGTCGGCCACCACGTCGATGGCGTCGTTCATCAGGGCGATGTCTTCCAGGCCCAGGGTGCCGTCCTTGAGGGATTCGAACTTGCACATACCCCGCAGCACGGGCCGCATCAGCCAGTCCTCGCCACCCGGCAGGGCCGCCCACTTCAGGCCGAGGCCGTCTCCTTGGGCTGCATCTGGGCGGTAAGCAGCCCTTCCAAGAAAGGGCCGATGTTTGCCCCGATCACTTGGATGACCAGTTTGATGATGGTGCCCAGGTCCATGTCGTCAAACATCAGAGCTGCTTTGCCTTGAGCAATGACCGGCGCCCATCCGCTGCCCGACTTGCGAAGCACTGCCGAAAGCGCCAGGACCATCACCTGCTCGGAGGCCTCTTCCGACATCTCGGCGAGCGCCTCAGCAAAAGGCGTGAACGACTGCAGCGTTTGCGTGAAATCTGCTTTGTCATTCAACCCGGCCAAACCCATGAAGGCAGGCGCCAGCTTGGGCAGCAATGGTGCGATCTTGCGGCTGAGGTGGAATTGCTTGAAAGCATCAAGCTTTCGAATCTGGTAGGTCTGACCGCTCAGTTCGATTTCAGTCATATCGTGCACCCCTTGTGGACGCGTCGCTTTTCAACCAAATAGGCTTGATGAGCCTCTTCGGCTGTGTTGAACGTTCCGATGTGTCTCGTTTTTCGATTGGCTGTGATCTGGGCGACCCATCGCCCCTCGTCGCTCAGGGAAGCCCCAAGAAGTTGGCCGCTTTGGTTATCGCGGTGCGCGCGCCGTTGATTTTGCGCATTGGTCAAGGCATCAACGATGCGAAGGTTGCTGATGGCATCGTGTGATCTGTCTCCATCTATGTGATCGACATACCCCTGGGGCCAAACGCCGTAGACATACAGCCATGCCAAACGGCTGGCCCGATACGCCTTTCCGAGCACGCGAATTCGCCGATACCCATCAAGTCCCACAGTGCCGGGCCGGTTTTGAGATGACACCCCGCGACGCTTGGATGCCCATCGGAACATGCCGGAGATCGGCTCGTAGCAGAGGACAGCCTTGAGATCGGCTTGGCTGATCAGCTTTTCTTCCATGGCTGGCCTCACTGGATGGTGAACAGGTGGGGCTGCAGGTCAGCCTCCAGCCGCTCGCGCTCAGAGCGCAGGGGCTGGATGTCGCGCTTGCGCTCGTTCATGAGGTGGGCGCCGAAAGACGCGCGGACCTTGCTTTCCACCTCGCGGGCGATGAGCACCTGCATCTGGGCCCACAGGTTGCGGCCCTGGTGCTGCAGCTCGTCGCGCATGCGGAAGAACTCGCGGATCAGCCGCACCTTGAAGTCCACCACCTCGGGGCTGTTGCGCATGAAGCTGATGATCAGCGCGGCCTGGTGCTCGTTGAGCATGACCAGCTCGGCGGCCTTGGCGAAGCCGCCCTGCGGGAGCGCCTTACCCTTCCGCGTTTGAAATGCGAGTGGGCCAAACTGCTCAAGGCTGGCGCGGTGCCGGCGGATCAGCTCCATCACGTTCTTGTGCTGAACCTTCACGCCACGGGCAATGACCTCGGAGGATGCCCGGGGCTCGCCGTCAACGGTGGTGACCAAGGGAAACGGGAATTTGTCCATCTCGTGCTCCATGCTCCGATGAGGATGGCGCGGCCCGATGCGGTCGGAGCTAGGTCCGCATCCTTTCGGGAGCTACCCTAGGCCGCGCCAAAACGACAAAGGCCGCCACGCATCGCTGCGGGCGGCCTTGTGTGGCGGTGGTGGTGGGTTACTTGAAGACGCCCAGCACCTGGTCGATCTTGATGGCGTCGAACACCCAGGCGTTCGTGCCGCCGTCCTTGCCGTACAGGTTGTTGGGCAGCTTGCGGAAGGCGCACTGGCGAGCCGTGATCACGTCGCCGGTCTGCGGGTTCGTCGTGGTGATGACGTTTTGCCCGTGCAGCCCGGTCGCGTTGGTCTGCAGGTTGTAGAGCGCCTGCAGCTTGGCGTTGACCGGGGAGGTCTTGAGCAGGGTGACGGTGATCGTGCCGGACTTGTCGACGTGCAGCGAGTGCATGCCCTCCCCGTCTGCGCCCACCGTCATGGTGTTCTTGTCGCCCGCCATCTCAATGGAGATGCCCTCGTCCGCCACACCGGCGCCGGCGCCCAGGTCGATCACGCCGCCCGCGCCCACCAGGGTGCAGTTGACGTCTTGGAATGAGTAAGTAGAAATTTTGAAATCTCCGTTTGGTTGGCGTTACTGGACGCGAGCAAACTCGCCGTGCATCTCACCGACCGCTGCGCAATAGGCAGCGTGTGCAGCTTCAGGAGAGGGGAACAACCCCAGATCAATCGTTTTCTGGCCGCGCTTGATCCGCGACCGCCAAACCCCATCGCCGTGCCTGTGGGCGCCCTTCAGGCCGCTTGTGTTGTTGCTCTGAACACCACGGTTTGCCTGGTTGTCGGAGCGCTCGCACAAGCGGAGGTTGGTGATCGCGTTCTTGGCCCGGTTGCAATCAATGTGATCGATGTGCTTTTCTGGCCACTGCCCGTGGTGAAGGGCCCAGGCCACGCGATGGCCACTGAACAGGCTGCCGGAGAAGTTGACGATGAGGTACCCAGTCGTTGCCGAGATGGTCCCTGCGGCCTTCCCTGCGTGCTGGCTGTTGAATGTTCGCCAGCCGCGATCGGTCTTGAAGTGATGACGAGGACGATGTGCCCAGGTCATCACCCCAGACTGCGGGTCGTAGTGCAGGCACTCCCGCAGGAATTGAATGGGCAGCGTCTTCATCTCAGCGGTTGACGTTGATGATGGTGTTGACCGAGTGCACAGCGCCGGCCAGCTTGATGGCCGCCTGGATCACTGGGGCCTTGCGCGCGGCGCGGTCGGCTGTGGACTGGGAGGCCACGGGCGCCGCGTAGACGTAGAACCCCTTGGTGAGGGTGTCGCCCGAGTTCAGGCCGCCGAAGCCGTCGGCCGTCCACACGCCCGGGGCGATCAGGCCGTTGACGACGCCCTGCGCCAGACGGCTCTCAACCGTGGCCACGATGCGGTTCACGCCCGCGTCGGTCTGCGGGATCTTGGTGGTTGACGTGAAGAGCAGGTTGTAGATGGCGGTCTGCACATCGTTTTGCAGCCAGTCCGTGCCGTGCACCTCGTCGAAGAAGTAGCCGTTGACCATCACGCCCTCTTGGATGATGGCCGTGCCATTCTGGTAAAGCGCGAAGACGTTGCAGTTCTTCGAGCGCAGCGCCGCAGCCTGGGAGGCGGTGATGTTCTCAGCAGCGACCCCGGGCTCCTGCTTGAACTTGATGGTCAGCGTGGTGTTGCTGCCCTGGAAGTTGACGGTGAAGGCGCGCCCGAAGATCGAGGCCGCGGCATGCGGGGTGCTGCCGCTGTACTGGATGAACGTGCGCTTGTAGCCCAGGGCCTTGAGCGAGCTGGCCAGATCGTTGGTGACGGTGGCGTCCAGCGCCTGGGTGTTCTGGGTCGTGACGCCGTAGATCCGGCTGTTGCCCGTGCCCTCGATGAAGCCAGCCACAGCCAGCACATCGGCGTCGGCCACGCCTGCGGAGGCGATGTACAGGCCGTACCAATCGGTGCTCTTGTCGGCCAGGGTCGACACAGCAGACAGCAGGGACTCCGCCACGATGCCGCCCACAGGTGCGGAGGCCTGGCCGGTCTGCAGCTTGAGCAGCGCGGACAGGTCGGTGCCAGAGCCTGGGGCCGTGGCGTAGGAGATGGTCGACGCAGCGCCCGTGGTCGAGCTCACGACGTCGAAGCGGCCGATGCTCGCGTTCCAGGTGACCGTGCCGGCGCCAGCCAGCGCGGTGGTGATGGCCGAGGCCACGCCGTTCAGGTTGGTCTGGGCGGACAGGTTGATGCCCGTCAGCGCCCGCACCGTGCCGTTGATGGTGATGCTCAAGCCGCCCGAGGTCACGGCCGTGAAGTTGGCGATGGCCTGCTGCGGTGCGGTGAGCACGCCGCCGTGCAGCACCGCTGCCGTGGCGGTCTGGGCCCAGCGGCCCACGTACAGCAGGGAGGGCTGCGGCGTCTGGCCGAAGTACAGCGAGGCGGCCAGGTACTCCTGGGAGGTGGTGCCGAAGTCGCTGGCCACGCCGTCCAGGCTGGAGTACTGGCGCAGGCGCTCGGTGGTGTCGATCACAGCCGAACTGCCCAGGATGAGCAGCGAGCCAAAGTTGCGGGTGGCAGCCGCGATGGGCGACAGCACCACACTGACGTTCACGACGTCAGAGACGGACAGGGACATGAGGGTCTCCGGTTACTTGGTGATGGACACCGGCGCGCTCAGGATGTTGAGCACCGGGTAAGTGCGCCGCACGATGCGACGCAGGGTGATGGGCAGGTCTTGGCGGCGCTGCCACTGCTGGTTGACCAGCTCGGGCACGGAGCGCACCTCGCCAGCGGTGACGAAGCCGATGCCGGAAGCCATCAGGGCCTCGCGGTTTTGGGCAATCTGCAGGCCGTCGCGCAGCATGGCCGCGCGCAGGGCGGCGTCGGGTCCGTAGAAGCTGGCCAGCAGCTCCAGGTCCTCATGGCGCACCAGGCTGTCGGCGCCGTCGCCGGCCGGGTCGTGCGTGATGGCGGCGTTGTCGTCAGGTCGGATGAGGGTCACGCCGATGGCGCACCAGGTGACGGTGATCTCCGGCATGCGCGGCTGGATCGGCTGCCAGCGCGGGCGCACCATGGCGCCAGCCAGACCCGTGATGCCGGCCACCATGCCCTGCAGGATGACGTCAAGCGCCAGATCCTCTTCGGGCACGGCGATGCTCGCCGGCTGGATGTACCCGCCGGTTGCTGAGGTGTTCGCCATGGGTCAGCCCGCCAGGGGGAGAAGGTCGCAGTAGGCCTGCACGTAGCCGAAGTTGCGGTAGTCCGCGATGGACTCGACGACGTAGCGCCGCCCCTGCCAGACCACGATGTCCGCATCCTGGCCAGGGGCCTCGGCGCGCAGATCCGTGGTGGTGGTCACCGTCATGTTGCCCTGGGCGTTGTTGCCTGCGTCAGTGCGGCGCAGGCTGTCGCCCTTGCCCGCCGTGACCACGCCGGAGAAGGAAAGCGTCGCCTCGGCGTTGCTGGCCAGGCCTTGGGCACTGACGGTCTGCGTGCGGCGCACGCGCACCAACCCCGTGGGCTCGATGAGGTCCGGGTCGTTGAGCACCTCGGAGACATCGAGCAGGGCCATGGCTTACTTTCGTCGAACGACGTACTTGATGGAGTTGCGCAGCTTGCCGGTGTCGATCAGTGGCACCGTGCCTGTGCGACCGCGGCGCGCTCGCGCTGCGATGGTCGAATCTGCCAGGGCGGGATCCACCCCGGCGTTGATGGTGTTCTTGACGGAGGTCTCGGCCACGAGCCCAGCAGCATGCAGCCGCTGATCGATGCCCACGGTGTCACCGGCCAGGGCCGCGGTTGCTCCCTTGGCGAGCTGGTCGGCGACGTCTTCCTCAGCCGCTCGCACGCCGGGAACCAGGAAGGGCCGCGCGGGGATGCCGGCCGCTGGGGCGCCGGTTTCGTGGATGTAGCCCAGGGTGGCGTTGTTGATCGGCTCGCCGTCGCTGCGTTCGGTGCTCTCGGCAGGCACGCCCACCAGCACCTCAGACTTCACCAGGGCGCTCATTGCTTTGAACAGCGCGGGCATCTTGTCGTTGATGGTCAGCGTGCCTTTGCTCACAGTTGCACGCCCCCAGCCCCGAAGAGCCGTGCCATGCCCAGGAAGCGCACGCCGTAGCTGGTCATGTTCCAAAAGCCGCCGCCCTCGTTGGTCACGGCGCTCACGTCATAGCTCACGGACACCGTGTCCACGCTCTTGGAGGTCTGCGTGCCCAGCACGGTGCCGGGCACCTTGCCGGCCTGGGCGGATCCCTGATCACGCACGGCGAGCACCAAGTGGTGCGCCAGCGCCAGGCCCAGGCCAACATCGAGCAGGTCAGCCCACCGCTCGGGGCGAACCATGCGCGTCACGACGTCAAGCCAGAAGGACACCAGGGGGTCCGGGTACTTTGCGGCGTCCGAAAACTCGGTGAACTGCTGGCGAAACGTTGCGACGTCCATGGTGCTTGATCCTTACTCAGCGGGCTTCTTGGCAGGCTTCTTGGCCGCGGCTTGATCGCCACCCTCGCCGCCTTCGCCCTGAGCGTCGCCCTCGGCTGGATCGGCTTCAGGCAACGGCACGGTGTGGGCCTTGACAAACCAGTGATCGGCCACGGCCTCGTCGACTTCCTGAACGCCCGCAGGCAGATCCAGCACGTCGGTGACGCCGTGGGCCTGCTCGGCCCGCTTGCTCAGCTCCGCGTCCAGGTTGACCCGGACGGGGCGGCTGAGGTTGATGGTGATTTTCGCCATTTTGCCTCTCCTAGATCACAACCCATCCGCGTATGCAACCGTCTCGGGATACACGAACTCGGTGGCGCCCAGGCGGCCGAAGTACGTGGTGAGCTGGTGCAGGTTGCGGTACTCCAGCGGGGTTCGCTGCAGCGGCACCAGCGGGAAGCGCACGCGGTCCTGCGCCTGGCTGTAGGCCACCATGCGGTTGGTGCCGCCGGTGCCACGGCCAGTCAGCCACTTCAGCGGCTGGATGTCCAGCGGCTTGCCGTTGATGGAGTTGCTCAGGCTGTTGTCCTGCAGGTACTTCAGGATGGACACGTTGCCTGCGGTGCTCACCAGGGTGGCGGCCAGTCGGCTGTAGTTGACCGGGTCGATCAGCAGCTTGCTGGGGCACACGGCGTAGGCCGCAGCGGCCCAGGCGTTGGTCAGCAGAGTGTTGACGTCGGCCAGGATCTCGGCCGGGGTCTTGCTCGACCACAGGGGCGAGGCGGCGGCGCCGTTGACCACGTTGGAGGTGGTCACCAGGGGGCTGTTGACCAGACCGGACAGGCCGAGCGCCGAGTCACCGATGTAGACCTGCTCGTCGATGTCCATCTGGTACTTGAGCTGCAGGCCGGCGAACTTCTGCTGGTCCACCGGGCGGCCCAGCTTCTGGGCGCTTTCCAGCTCGGGGATGGTCCAGGACAGCTGCATGGCCCAGAGCGGCAGCGGGCTGGTGGTCTTGCCGATGTCCAGCGAGATGCCGGTGATGGCGTTGACGTCCTTGCCCACCCAGGCTTTGCCCGAGCCGCTCACGCCGTTGGCAGCAGCGAACGAGCTGTTGGTGAACGAGCTGAACTCGTCAGCGATGGACACGTCCTCGCGCAGGTCGATGTCGCGCGACCAGGTCACGGCCGCCAGGGGCTCGTGCAGGCGCTGGTCCAGGCGCTCGAGTTCGCCGACCAGGAAGACGCCGGAAGCGTCGATGGTCTGCGCGTCGAAGGTCATCAGACCGTCCTTGAACTGCAGGAGACGGCTGGAAGCCGCCATGGAAGCAGCGGCCACGGCCGCCAGCTCATTCTTCGTGGAACGCATGTGTGTTCTCCAGAAATGAAAAAAGCCGCCCGAAGGCGGCCTGTGGTTGCGGTGGTGGCGGGTTAGATGTTGAAGCGGAGTTCGGCGTTGCCCGAGGCGTCGGCCGCGCTCATGAACGTGCAGTTGTTCACCGCGATGGTGTTCGTGCCGTCGGCGGCGGCTTCGATGCCGCCAATGGGCTTGCCGGCAGCAGCGGCGGCCACGCGGATGTAGACCTGACCGCCCAGGGCAGCGGTGCCGGCGTTGACCTTGACGTTGGCGTAGCCGCGCACCAGCACGTCCGCCATGCCAGAGGTGGGCGGCACGGCAGTGCCCAGAGGGTCGGAGGCGTTGGCGCCGGTCACCGGGAAGGGGCGAATCAGCAGGCCGTACACGGCAGTGGCGGCATCGCCAGCGCCCACGGGCACGAACTTGCCGGAAGCGATCTTGCCGAAGAGGCCGTAGCCGCCGAAGGTTGCGGCGCTGTTGAAGACGCCGGGTTCGATGGTGGCGGCGGACGGACGCGTCACATCGCCCGGGATGCCCGTGGGCATGCGAGTCAGAAAAGCAGGCATGGAATTTTCCTTTCAGGAGGGGGATGTGATCGGATCAGCGCTTGCCGGACCAGAAGGCGCGGTTCGCTTCGTTGAGGGCAGAGACCGTGGTGGCCTTGCCGAAGTCCTTGGTGGCGGTGCGGGGCTTGGCCGCGTCGTTGTTGCGCACGCGCACCAGCTCGGCTGCACCGTTGAAGACGGCAGCCAGGCTGTCACCCGTCAGCGTCGAGAGGTCGCGGCCTTGGCTGAAGGTGGCCACGGCTTGTCGGCCAGCCTCGGAGCCTTGCAGGCAGGTCAGCAGGGCCTTGCGCTGCAGGGCCTCGACCACGGGGGCCTGGGCGCTGTCACCGGTGGGCACGGTGATGCCGGGGGCCAGGATCTCGGCCTTGGAGATCACCGCCTTGAGGGAGTCGCCCGACAGGACTGTGCCCTTGGCATCGGGGTTCAGGCCGGGGGCCTCGGGCTCCAGCACCGTGTCACCGGTCTTGCCTTCGGCTTCCTTGGCCTCGCGCTTCTTGCGCTCTTCCTCGGTCTCTTCGCCTTCGGCTGCGTCCTTGACCAGCTTGGACAGGGTGGCCATGTCGGCGGTCAGCTTGCCGACAACAGCGGTCAGCGCCTTGATCGCGGCGTCGCCCGTCTTGGACTTCTTCTCTTCGTCCTCGTCATCGTCGCCATCTTCGTCGCCCGTCTTCTTGGCTTCGGCCAGGGCCTCTTCCATGGCGGCTTCGTCGTTGGCCTTGAAGGCAGTGCGCAGGCGGTCCATCCACGTGCGCTTCTTGGGGGTCGTCTTCGACATCGTCGGTTCCTTGTCTTGGATTGAACAACGCGGGCCTGCGCGGCCTCGCTCAACGAGCGCAACGTGGTTGCCCACGATGTCGCGCTGTACGCCGCGCCCAGCGTCGATCTGCTGGTACACGGCCTCATAGCCGGCGGAGACCTCCGGCAGAGTCTTGTTGACGTAGCTGATCGCGCCCTGGTCGGTGATGACGAGGTCAGCAATCAGCAGGTCATCGGCAATGCCCTCGCCTCGCCGCACGTTGGTGGTGATGCCCAAGGCCAGGCGGCCCCAGTTCTCCGGGGTCACGAAGTCGTTGGGGTGCTCGACCGTCACCGGCTTGCCTTCGAAGCTGGTCACCGTCTCGGGCCGAAACACCTCTTCGGGTGGGCGCTCGATGCGGATCAGGCCGTCAGGGCCTGGGTCAATCGGCACTTCGTCGGAGGTGTAGAGCTGCGTGCCGGTGCGCGCAATCGGCACGTCATGGCAGACCAGGAACCCCTCGGGCGTCGTGCTGCGCTTGGCGCCCAGATCGGCCGTCGTGTAGTACCGGCCCTTGTCGTGGGTTTGGTGCTTCATGGCGCGTGGAATGAGAAAACCCGCCGCGGTTGCCCGGGGCGGGTTGTGTGGGTGGGGCTGATCAGGTCAGCGCAGGCAGGTCAGCGGGAAGAGCACGCACACCAGCGTCGGCGAGCCGCCGCCAGTGATCGGCGTGGGGTTCGTGGGCTGCGGTGTGGTCGGCATCGGCGTGGTGCCGCCGCCTGAGCCATTGCGCAGGGCTGCGTGTGAGGTGCCTGAGAGCAGGGCCAGGGTGAGGATGAGGGCTCGCATCACGACACCCCCAGCCAGCGCAAGAACTGCTGGCCGACGTACAGCCCTTCTTGCATGTGATACCAGGTTGTCCGGTGAACCTTGTCGTTTTGCAGCGGGCTCAATGCCTCTTGGATGTTGGCGCGACTCGATTGGTCGCGCCAGCCGTTGAGGCTGATCATGCAGAGCTGCCCCGCGGGGACAAGCTCCTCCAGCGCCCCCAGCCAGTCGCGCGCTACAGCGTCGTGAGCAGGCTGGAACTGCGCCTCGTCCTCAAAACCGGACCACTTGCCGCGAGCATTGACGGAGACGGGCTGACAGACGGCGCGAATGCCCACCGACACGATGATGGTGTCAGGCTGGTACGCCAGGATGGTGCTGATGACCTCGCGAAGGCCCGCTTTGCGGATGGCGGTGTCGATGTACCAAGTCTCGGCGCCGCCGTTGTCGCTGAACGTCCACGACGGGCGGCCCTGGTCGTATCGCTGCGGCGCGATGTCCACGTCCCAGCCGACTTGATCAAGCAGGAAGAAGTCGATCTTCGGAGCGCCCAGGCGCGTGTCCATGTACTGCTGGTTGCGCTTGAGTTTTTCCAGCACATTGATGGACTTGGGTTCGCCGTTGGTGCTGAACAGCTTCGCCGTCGTGGGCTGGTCGATGTAGCCGATGCCGCCGCGCGCGAACTGCGTCACGCCCCACACGCCCATGTAAGCGGCAGCGTAGTTGACCCAGCGATGCGGCAACTGGCCGGCCGGGCCAGGGCCAGCGCCTGCCCCGGTGGAATCGGATTCGTTCACCGCACGGATTATCTCGGTCGGCTTTGCGTAGATGTCCTGGTTGGAACTCGTCCAGACCTCCTGCGGAAAACCGCCCTGGCCGTACACGATGAATTCGCGCTCCACCTCGTCCGCGAAATTCCACTGGTAGTACAGCGCGCGCCCGCCCAGCTTGGTGATCGTGGCGCCACGCGCGGAGCCGAAGTCACAAGCCACCATGTCAATGATGATGTTGCCCTTGGCGACCGTGTTCTCGCCGACGCCTGCGCCTTCGCGAAGCGGGATCGTGATGCCCACGGATTTGGCTTTGGTGTAGAAGCGGCTGATCTGCGCGTTGTTGGCGTCACCGTTGGAGATCACGCCCCCCGCAGCTTTCACGCCGTCGATGAAGCCGGCGCTGTTGCTGCCGTTGACATACCAGGAATCGGGCGTGTCGAACTTGATGTTGTTGGCGGCGCGATAGGCATCGTACTGCGCAGTGTTGCCGCCAAAGGCGCCTGACGTCTCGTTCGCGTTGGCGAAGTAGTACCGGCGCGTCATGTTGGTGGCTGATGCATCCTGCGGCGTGGGGCCGCCAGCGGGCCACCGCTCCGAGACAGCCGGCACAGCCACTGCGCCACCAGTGGCGCGCAGCGATTCGCGCTTGGTCAGGTCGAACATCGACACGTCGAACGGCTGCCAGATTGCGCCGGAGCCAGCGCCTGCAGCGTCGCGCACGTCCATCCGCGGGTAGTCTGCATCGCGGGCGGGCTCTGCGGTCGAGGTGCCCGGCTTGCTGCACAGCCAAATGATCTTGCCGTCCGAGGACAGGCAAGACTCACCCTCGGCAAAGTATTTCGCAGACCACGCGCGCGGCAATTGAAACAACTCGCAGCCACCGCGTTCGTTCCAGAATCGCTGGCGGGCCAGCTTCTGCACCTTGGCTGCAAGCTGACGGCGCAAAGTCGGATTACCACCACCACCCCCCAAGGGCTGGCCGGTCTCATCGACCAACGTGCGGGCACCACCAGCCCCGACCTTCGCGCGCACGGGCAGCAGCTTGCCCACAGCCGAGTCGGTGGCGTTGACCACGGTGGGGAAGCCGCTGAACGCACCGCCCGCATCGGTGGTGACGGTCAAGGTGCCCGCATTGAACAGAGCAACCAGCACGGAACTGTCGTCGATCATCGTGGTGGCTGCGTCAGGCACAGAGGTGGCCACGCCATGCTGCAGCAGGTAGCTAGTGCCATCGCGCAGGTTCATCGTGAAGGGCGTGGTGCCGTTGTTTCGAATCAGCATGTGTGCTCCAGAAAGCAAGAGGCCCGCTCAGAGGCGGGCCTGGTTCACTCAGGGATGATGGGCTCGCACCAGCACCGGCAGTTCCAGATCTGCCCCGGGTGGTGGCGCATGACGCGCCCGTTTTCCTCGACTTCTGGCGGGTCGTCCCAGCGGAAGACCTTGCCGTTCATGGCGCGGTGGCCTGTGCGCACATCGGTGTCGCCGGAGGTGCGCCAGATGTAGGCCACTGAGCCCACGTACTCGGCGCGGGCCTGGGTCAGCAGGCTGGCCGTGCGGGCCACCTCTGTGCGTGCGATCAACGTGGCGCGCGACGTGGCCACATCGCCCGAGGCCAGGATGGCGCGCCGAATCTCTTCGCCCCGGGTGCTGGTCTCCAGACCCTTCAGCGTCATTTCGTGCACGCGCTTGGCCGCGTCCAGCGGAATGGACTTGATCAGCGCGACCTGTTCGTCCAGGCGCTGGCGCAGGATCTGGCCCGTGGGGGCGCTGGCGATCTCGCGCTTGATCTCCTGCGACATCTCGGCACTGAGCAAGCCCCACTGTGCCCGGTCAACCTGGTCCACCTCGGTGAGCATGCGCAGCGCGGTGGCTTCTGCCCAGGACGACAGGGCCTCAGCGTAGCGCTGCAGGATGTCGCTCACGCGCGGGACCGTCGAAGGGTCACCGGGCTCGAAGACGGAGACGATGGAGCCAACTTGCGATGCGACCGAGCGCAGCGCTGTCGCGTACTGGCGCTCCGCCCGTTTGGGCCTTGGCGGCGGAATCCGGCCCTTGCGGCTTCGCACCTTGTCGATCGTGAGGATCGGCTGGAGCGCTGGCGCCTGGGCCTTGGCCGGGGCCTTGGTTCGGGTCGGGGTCTGCATTGGGGTCGTCCAGCTCTGCAGAGGGCGGCGGGTCGTTCTCCGCGTCCTTGATCTGCTCGTCGGTGATGTGGCCCCACAGGCCGGTGGTCTGCGACTGATGGCGCAGCTCCTGCAGCGCGGTGCTGCGGTCAACGATCCCAGCACCTTCAGCCGCCACGACGGCCGCCGTCAGGTTGTTGGCCACGGTCGATTTCTCGACGTCCGAGAGCTGCCACAGTGGCGAAAACTCGAAAGTGAAGCCCTCACCGATGTCGCGGCCCAGCACCGAGCTGTGCAGCACCTTGAAAAGGCGCATCAGGCCGCTGCGCAGCTTGCGGTCCTGCTGGGTGGCGACCTTGTCGTAGTAGTTGCGGATGTCGCTGTCGCCCGTCGAAAACCCGGCCGGAGACTGCCCGAACAGGCGGATGAGCGGGATCTGCAGCGCCCCCGAGATCTGCTCGGAGAACTGCATCAGCACGTTGTCCAGGCCGCTGAAGGTGTAGCTGTGCGCCTCGAACTTGTCCTTGGCGTCCAGCAGGGTCATGCCCTCGTTGCTCTGGTACCGCCGGATCAGCTCGATCTGCTGCAGCATGGCCTCGTAAGGCTTGCCACCCATGGCGATCAGCTCACGCAGACCCTCGATTGAGATGGTGCGCAAGTGGGCCTTGTAGACCAGCTGCGCGGCGCCCTGGGTCGTGCTGTCGAACGCCAGCAGGCGGTCCCACAGGCGCTCCAGCTCGGACTGGCCCCAGCCGTTCTCAGAGATTCTCTGCCAGTGGGGGAGCTGCGCGCCGTCCAGGCGGATGACGCGGCTGTGGTGGATTTTCTCGCCCGCCATGGCCCGTGCCCCGGGCAGCACCGTGTAAAACTCCGGCATGCCCATGTCGGGGCCGAACTCTCTGACGACCTGGTTCAGCGTGGGCTCGATCTGCCAGCGGTCCAGCACCAACAAGCCCTTGAACTGCCCCTCGCTAATGCGGTCGGGCATCAGGGGCGTGTCCATCTTCTGGCCGTCCACCAGCATCACCGCGATGGCGCCACCGTAGAGGCGGGCCCACTTGATGGTGTCGCACAGCTCGTCCCAGATGCGCAGACTGACCATGGATCGCTCCAGGGTCTCGACCTCGTCAGGATCGATTTCGGACTGGATGACGACGCCTGCGCGGGTCATGTCCTCGGCCACGGCGTCCACGGCTTGGCCGCAGATCCACGACGAGCGGTAGGCGTTCTCCAACAACAGGCGGTTGCGGCTGATGAAGTCGGTGCTGTAGCGGCCGTCTGCCGCCTGGTTGCCCGTGCCCAGACCCACCCGGGCGGCGAAGTTGGTGAAGCTGTCACCGGTGACGAACGCCTTGGCGGACTGCGGGCCACGCTGGGCCGCGCGTCGTTGCTTTGCGTTTGCCATGGGGTTCGTCAGGAAGCCAAGCGCGACCACGTGTCGAGGGTGCGCCCGGCGGGCTGGAAGCAGATCATCACCGCGTCGGCCAGGTTGGGCGACCGCATGCCCTCCGGGGCTTTGTCGATCACCACCTTGCCGGTTTGGCTGATGGAATAGGTGGGCTGCGACAGCTCAGGAATGAGCCGCCCCAGCGTGGACAGGTTGGCGTCGATGCTGATCAGATCGTCCGCATCGAAGGGGCCGCCCTCGGTTACGGCGCGGTGCGTGGCCTGGAAGCGCATGCGCAGCGACCACCAGGACTGCGCCTTGATGTTGCTGAAGAAGTCGGAGTTCTTGCGGCCCTTGACCATCTCGCCGTCCGGGTCGTGCACAGCACCAGAGCCTCGGAACGGATTGGCCAGAATGGCGCGCTTGCCTTCGTTCACTCGGGCCTCGTTGACCACTCGCGAGTCACCGCGCACCCCAGAACCCAGGCCGTCGGCGTCGTAGTCGAAATGCTCAGCGCCCAGCTCGTCACAGATGCCGATAGCGCGCACCGTGGTGGCGAAGATGTCGCTGCCTTTGCCTGACCACTCTGTGAGGTGATCCAGAAAGATCCCGCGTCGGCTGCCAAAGGCGTTCATGTCGATGCCTTCGTCCGCGACGTCCAGGCCGCAGAAGCGCATGCCGCTTGGCTGGATGCCCAGCTTGATGTGCGCATTGACGGCAGATTGCACCCAGGCGGAAGGAATCACCAACCCCTCGACCGAGGCTGCGTAGTTGATGTCGATCTCCTGGGCCACCGTCACAGGGTCAAGCTCGTGCACCTGTTTGGCGTACCAGGCGTCATCCTTGCGCGGGTCATCGCGCCAGTGAAAGGTGAACACCTTGATCTTGCCGCCGTGGCGCTTTTGCGCGAACGGGTTGGCCAGGCCGTTGGGCGTGCTGATGTCCTGCCGGCAGTTGGTCGTTGCAGACAGGGAGGCATCCACCAACTGCGGGCGCTCCAGGAACGCCGATTCGTCTACCACATAGAAGCTGGTGCGGTCGCCGCGGCCGATGCCATCGCCTGACTCGCCGGTCATGGCCGAGCCAGTCTCAGGGAACAGCACGCGCATGTGCGGAGCGTGCTTGTCGCGCGTCCAGCCGCCGCGAAACTCGGGCGGCAGTGCCGACAGGAACATGCGGGCCTTTTCGAACAGCGCCTTCGGGCTGCCGATCTTGTCCACGTACTCCTCTTTGCGCGACCCGAAGCCAGCGACCACGCCGCTGTTGTGCAGGCAGATCGTTGCGGCCGTGCCGATGGTCAGCCACGACATGCCCATGTCGCGGGTCTTCTCTGTCAGCCCGGGCTCGCGCGCCTTCCAGCGCTCAACGAACCACTGCACCCACTCTTCCTGCTTTGGGAAAAGCAAGAACGGGATGTGCGCCGGCAGACCTCGCTCAACGTTGCGGGGCTCGAACGTCATGCCCCAGTCGATGATGAACTGGGCAGGGTTGTCGCGGTAGAAGGCCTTGAGCGCAGGCAACACCCGAGGGTCTCGGCGGATGCGCTTGAGCCTCTCCATCCGCCATTCGAAGACCGCGACATAGTCGGGGTTCTTGAAGTCGAACGGAAATGGGATGGGCATGCGGCATCAGCCGCCCATCAGCTTCTGATAGGCCTGGGCGGCCTCCATTGGGTCGGTGGGCATGGGGGCGTCTTCGGGGTCCGTGTCGCCCAGCTGCTTGACGCGATCCTTGTTGGCCGCCAGCAAATTGAGGCCGATGGTGGCCGACTCGTTGGCCAGCTTGGACAGGGCCGCGACCCCCTTGAGGCTTGCAATGGATTTGAGCGGCTCGACGTCGTCGATCTTCTGCACCTCGCTGTTGGCCAGGGCCGTGAGCCGGTGAGCAGTTGCTGCGCCGTAGCTGGCCGCGCTGGCAAGGTGATGGGATATCGAACGGAGCTGCTGTGCAAGGTTCACAGCGTTGATCTGTTGCGAAACAGGAAGGCGCGCTAAAGCCTCTTCGGCGCTAACTATTTGCTGCGCAACGTCTTTCACCGTCTCCGTCTGTTTCGAAAAGCGTTTCGAAATTGCAGAACGGGAGACCTTGTACTCGCGGGCCAGATCTGCGGCCTTCTCGCCGTTGAGAAGGCGCCGGCCCAGCTCTTCCCACTTGGCCTCGCTGAGGTTTGAGGGGCGTCCCATGGGCAACTCGCTGGCATGAAAAAACCGCCTCGGTGGGCGGCTTGGGATTCGGCTTGGTGGTCAGCGCCGGCTCATGATCAGTTCACGCTGGGCGAGGTTCTCGGCCTTGCGCTTGGCGCGCCATGCTTTCTGAGCCTCTTTCTGCCGATGCTTGGCTTCTTCGGTGAGCGGTGTCCGTTGCTTGCACTTCTCGGCAGAAACCTGCTTTGCGATTTCCAGCTTCTTGGAGAACTCTGAAAAGATCGACAAACCAGTGGAAAGACTCATTCGAAGACCCAGTTTTGGTAGCCTGCCGTTTTTATACCTCTACTGTCCCACGGCCGTCAAGCGGTTTGAGGGTCATCCACCAGACCGTGCCCGATGAACATCTCTTCGAGCCGCGCCGCGCCCCTCTCCCGCAGGCTGCGCGCTGTCTTGGCCAGGGCCTGCACCTGGCGCTGAGCGGTGCTCTTGGGAATCCCGTGCTCGCCCTCGATGTCGCGGTAGCTGCACATGCGCGCGGCGGTGCTGTCCTCGGTGACGCTGGCCCGCCATGTCATGAGCATGCGGGCGTGTGGCGAGTCGGTGCACCAGTCGCCCGCGAACCAGTCGCGCAGGAAGCGCACGCCCTGGGCCTTGGAGCCGTCGTGGGCGAACCATGCCCAGATGGCCATGCGCTCCGGCTCGGTGCAGTGGTGGGTGACGGCGCCACGGACCATGGCGCACTGGCCGCGCACTTCCAGCGGGCTCAGGCCCTGGAAGTTCAAGGTGCCGTCGCGCTCGACTTCGCGCATCACGCCAGCGTCGCGCATCAGCTGCTCAATGATCGCCTGGGTGTTGCTCTTCGCGGTGGGCGGCAGCGTCGCCATCAGGAAGGAGACGTGCAGGGCTTGGTGGACGGAGCGGAACACTGCCTCGGTCATGCAGCCTCCAGGGGAATGATCTGTGCATTGGGCGATGCGAACACGCCGTGCAACTCAAGGGCCTTTGCGTCGTAGGCTGCCTGGGCGGACTCCCGTGTCGGGAAGGTGCCAATGTGCAGCTCCTTGCGATCCACCCAGATTCGCGCGCGCCACGCGCCAGACGGCGTCGGTGTGACGCCCTTAGCTCCGCTGGTGTTGTTCGCCGCAAGGGCCGTGTTGCGGGAGTTTTCCGCCTGGGTGCACTCCCGCAGGTTCTCGCGCCTGTTGTCCTGACGGTCCCGGTTGCGGTGGTCGACCATCGCGAAGTCAGGCTCAAGCCAGCGATGCATCGTCACACTGGTCTTGCTGCCAGCCGGGCGACCCACGACATAACCTCGCGGGTCAAGCGTCCAAGCGATTTCCTGAACCCGCGGCAGATCAGCAATGTCGACCAAGGCCCATCCCTTGAAAACACCGCGCTGCCCATGGAGCGGGATCTTCGCGAAATCGCCATCGGTCTCGATCTCGCGCCGGTCAAAGGTGGACCCGAACAGCTTCACCTCGGCGGCGAGCCTTGCGGCCCTCGCCTCCTCGAATGACGTGAACCATCCCAGGTAGACCTTGCCGCCGTTGTGCCCGATGTTGGCAACAAAGCCGGAGTCCTTGTGCGCCGTGACACCTCGGAATTTGTTCATTCGAAAACCTCCATGTCCCAGCCGCCACCGTCCTTCTTGGCTTTGGCCTTCACTGCGATGAAGCGGAAGGGGTACAGGTCGGCCGCCACCTTGATCTTTGCGCGGGCGTCGTCCTGCCAGAAGCCCTTGACCTCGTGCAGCTCCATCTGGCCGTTGGCCAGCATCACGGCGTAGTCGGGTGTGTAGAACGTGTTGTCGGCCAAGCGCAGCTTGATGCCCTCGAACTTGAACCAGAGCACCTTGCCGATGTAGCGCAGCGTTTCGAGGTGAGCTTCATAGGCCTGCTCGGTCTTGTTGCGCTGCCCGGTCTTGAGCCGGCCCAGCGCCAGCATCCGTTTGTTGAGCCCCGTCACTTGGCTGTCTCCTTGGGTCGTTGTTGTTGCCACCACTTTGCGAAGTCGTCGCGCAGCCAGTCGGCCGCCACCTTGCTCTCGGCGCGCTGCACGCCTGCGATGTACTCCTGGCGCTCCTTCGCAGTGCGGTGGCCCTTGAGAGTGCTCATGTGGCGCTCGTGCGCCTCGGTAGCTGGGCAGTTGACGAACTGACGGCTCATGCGCGCGGCTCCGAGGCCATGTCCTTGAGCACGCGAGACACCATCTCGCGTGAGCCTCCCAGCACAGCGGCGAGGTGCTGACGGTTCGCCAGGTCGATGTCGATCGCGTTGTCTTCGACGTGACGGCGCACTCGCTCAGTGATCGTCAAGCACATGGCCTGCGACAACCGGCGCTTGAGGTCCACGGCTTCGGCTTCTCGCAGCATGCGCACCAGGGCGTGGGCCTCGGGCAAGTGGGCCTCCCAGCCTTGATCGAACACCAGCACGTCAGTTTTCTTGTCGGCGGCCAGGCGGCCCACAGGCATCGCCACGATGTCACGCGGCCCGTACTGGCCGACGATGCAGTCGCGATTGATTGCGGGCTGCATCCACTCCGACAGGTGGCCGGAGAGGACCAGCACGAGCGCGCCGGGCTTGGGCTCCAGTGTCCCGTGGCGGTCGAGGCGCACCTTGTCCACATAGACGCCCAGGGGTTGATGCTCCGGCAGTGCGCCGGGCCATGCGGTCAGGGCGAGGCGCCAGAGGTCAATCATGGGCGGCCTCCAATTCAGGCGCACGCGCGGGTTGTCCGTGAGATTCCGGCTCGCTTGCCACCCTCCCCCGTTGATTCGACGCCATCACCCCAGGCAGCGCAACAGCCTCGAACCGCGGGCGATATGGCGGGCAGATCGTGACCTTGGTGTCTGCGGTGATGACCGTCTTTGCATCCTTGGAAAAGTTCGCCTTGCCACCCATCACGGATGCGCGCGGCTTTGGGTTGTGGACCTTCTTCATGCGGCCACCTCTTGCGCGCGAGCGTTGCGCTGGTCCACCGCAGCCTTGAGGGCGGCCAAGTCAAACGGCTGCGACGTGTCGATCTGGTGCTGCGCCCAGATTTCGCGCTTCAGCGCCTTGCGCCAGAACTCGCGCTGGAACTTCGTGAGGCCGTGGCCCGGGCCTGCCAGCTCGCGGTGCATCAGCGCACGGATGGGCGTGAGGTGGTCGCCGATGTGCTGCGACACCTTGGCCAGCTTTGCCGCGACAGCCCTTGCTGCCTCCGGGTTGACGGGCGGCGCAGGCAGCTCCTTGTGCTTGGGCAGCAGCGCTTTGCGGCACAGCTCGCGGAACTGCAACACTGTCGGCGGTTGGTCGATTGGCAGGTGCTGCAGCGCGTGCTTGATGGACTCAGGATGCTGCTCCATGCCGTCCAGCTCGTGCGCCCAATCAGCCTTGACGGCCTCGATGCTGACGCCAGACCAGCGGCCCGTGAAGTGCGAGCCATAGACGAGCTGCAGCTTCTCGAAAATGCGATCAATCCATGCCGATGGCATTGCCATGAGTGGCCTCCATGTCGATGAAATCGCCAGCGGCGACGGTGGGTGTTTGGGTGGCCATGACCCCCAGGTGCGCCTCGACACGAGCCCTCGCGTCGGGGTCCATGATTCCGGGCGAAGCGCGGTACACGCGAAGCTCGGCCGGGGTCGGTGGACGCGGTGCTGCAGGCCTTGGCGTGATGGCCTGGCGTGCTGTGTCCTGGGCTGCCTTGACCTGGCGGCGCTTGAGGCTCTGAGCCAAGGCGTTCTCCCAGGCGGCCTGCGTGCGCAGCTCGCCGGGTCGGGTCAGCCAGTACGCCGTGAACTCGGCAAGCCCCTCGGCCATGGCGCCAGAGTCGAGCACGGGCAGACCCATGAGCTTTGCTTGGACGGAGAACGCGGCAGATGGCTCCCAGCCCTCCCGAACCGGGAACACCTCGCAGTCGGGCTCGTGCGCCCGCGCTGTTGTTGTTGTTGGTGTATTACTGGTTCCGGTTCCGGTTCCGGTTCCGGTGTCGTTCTTAACCGTTACCCCATCCGTTGGTAACGCGTTACCGTCACGTTGCTCACGCCTTGCTGCTTTGTGCTTCGCAACGCGCTCCGCCGTCTTGCGGCGATAGTCCAGCATCTCCAACACGCGAGCGGTGATGGTCAGGTGGTACATGAGGCCGTCGTCGGCCTGCCACCAGCCGCGCATCAGCACCTTGCGGTATTTGGCCCAGGTCTTGTCGTTGACGCCGATCAGTGCCGCGATGACCTCCTCATCAGCTGGGAGCGAGCCGCAGGGCTCCTGGCGCCAGGAAACAAGCCACTGCATCAGCAGCAAGGGTCGGGCCTCCTGTCCAGCCTTGGCGGCCAGCGCCCATGTTCCGGACTGTTCGATGCGCTCGTAATCGAGCTCAAAGCGCCAGCCCTTTGCTTTGGTGTCGGCGGGGTACGGGGCTGGTTTGGTCACGCAGCAGCCCCCATCGCAAAGATGCTGGAAGCGGCCACCGACTCACGCCAGGCCTCACCGCGGCGGATGCGCGTGACCAGCGAGTGGTGGACGCCATAAAGCGCCGCCACCTTGATGCCCGGCAGAGTGCTGGCGCGAATCTCGCGGGCCTGGGTCATCGTCAGCTTGCCCGCCTTGCGCTTGGCATTGGTGATGGCCGCGATGCTCGACGGCGTGCGCTTGTAGGCGTCTTGGGTGACTAGGTAGGCGGCCATCTGTGCCCGGCTACCTGCTCGCAAGTGGGCGGGGTTGACGCAACGGTGGTTGCAGCAGGTGCGCCAAACGGCCTTGCCTGCGGCTGGCTTGCCGGTGTGCGCCTCCCATGCCAGGGCCGTGACCGTGACGCGGCGGGCGCGCACGCCGGGCTGTTTGGGGTGCATGGTCGGGATGCAGGCGCAGGGGATGCCGTTGCCACCGATGGCGCCTGTCCACTCCCAGCACTCGCCTACCTCAATGCAGCGAGCGTGGATGTCTGCCAGGGATGCGACAGCGTGACTCATGCGTTACCCCCCACCTTCCGCCAAAGCGCCACGGGGTGCGCCCGGGTGCCTGGGCTGTGCGCCTTGCGGTATTGATCGGTGCGGGCCATGGGCAGGCCTTCGCGCAGCATCACGCGGGGCAGAGAGCCCCAGACGTAGTGCGTGTGGGGGTTTGGCAAGCCCTGGGCCTCGCAATGTGCGCGCACGTCTTCCATGGCGAACAGGGCGCCATCCGGCAGGCTGTCGATGTACTGGCGAGCCACTTCAATGAAGCGCTCGACCCAGGATGCCGGCTCGTTGAACAGCGCGAGCGCCTGGCCGGCTGCCTTGAGGTCTTGGCCGGTGGGGGTGTGGGCGCTGGGGGTCATGAAACCAGCTCAACCACTTCCACATCGAGCCAGCCAGCCTTGCGGGCCAGGTCGGCGCACTGCGTCGCGGCAGACCGGATCACGTAGGGCTTGGCGACGCGCCGCTTTTTAGTGTTGGTGCGCCACTCGTTTTCATCGAACGGCTTGGGTGCGGCGCCGCCAGCCTTCTCAGCCATAGCGACGACGCGCGCGTGGTCGGCACGGGCCGCCTCAAGGGTGCCGGGCGGGTAGCCCGACACTGCGAAGCCCTTGTGCTGGGGCTCCTTCTCGGTGATCGCCTTGGGGCGGCGCTGCTGCTTTGCCGTCTCCTGCATGCGGTGCTCGGTCAGCAATTCGCCGCGCACGTTCACAAACTGCAATGACATGGTCAGAACTCCTCGTGTGTTGGGGCGTCTTCTTCTGGCGCAGCCCACGCCATGGCCTCGTTGAACTTGATCGAGGCGAATTGAAGGCCTGCGTCGAGCAGGTAGTCGGAAACGGCTTGCTTGATGGCTTCGTGCGCATCAATCGGAGTGAGGCCGATGGCGCCCTGCAGCTTCCCGGCGAGTTGGGCTTCGGTCATGCAACCCTCCCCGTCAGTGCCTCAACCACGGCTTGGTGCTTCACACGCAGGGTTGCGAGTTCTTCGCGCGCCAGGCGCAGCACCTTCTCGGTTTCGCTTTCCTGCTTGCGCAGGCTGATCCGCCGCGCAGCCAGGCGTGCGGCCGTGGCGCTGGCCGCGGCCAAGCTGCTTGGGGTGTGGGAGTGACTGGAGCGGCCAACGGGAGTCGAACCCGCAACCACGGATGTGGAAGAACCGTGCTCTGCCAGTTGAGCTACAGCCGCAGAAAGAAAAAGCCCGCGCGCCCCACCTTGAAAAGCATCCGTCGCTGTCATCACGAGCGGATCGCTGCCCAGGGAGGAAAAGCAGCCGGCCACGACATCTGGCCGAGACGACAAGGTGGTTGTGGCACGCGGGCTGGAAATGGCGGCCCCGCCCTGCGGCTTACGATGGGTGTTCTTCACGCAACCATCACCGAAGGACGGGACCATGGAAAGCTCGAATCTGGATGTCATCGCCATCGCCGACGCCCTCAACCAGACTCTTGCGAGGGTGATGGCTCAGGACTGCGCGATACAAGCGCTAACCGCCCTTCTGAGTCCAGAGCAAGGAAAGGCATTCGCGCAAGATTTGCGGCAGCGTGTGGCCCGATCAATGCAGATGCACGCTCACCACAGCACTCCGGCAATGGACGAGGCAATGACGTTGCAGCTGAATGCGTTCCTCGAATCCGCAGGGCACGCGCCACCGCGACCACCAGGCGATTGAAGCGCTCACCCATGGCTCACCTCGCTGGTGGAGGGCTGGGGTTTGCGGCGCGGCGGGCGGCATGCAAGGAGCGCATCGCGCGAGACCTTGCCGCCTGTCAGTCGCTGAATGGCGCTGCTGTAGTCGGTTTCGCCGGTCCATTCGGTTCGCGGCAGGTGCCCGACACACTCCCACTTGCGGATGGCTTGGCCGCTGACTTGAAGCCCCG
>Ga0075444_10000118_pt1 | contig 43163 bp, 39 predicted proteins | sample CoawatmetaG01DNA_FD_76836 | JGI IMG/M metagenome (GOLD analysis project Ga0075444, IMG submission 76836) | Marine microbial communities from the West Antarctic Peninsula - Coastal water metaG017-DNA | ecosystem: Environmental > Aquatic > Marine > Coastal | place: Atlantic Ocean: West Antarctic... | reverse complement strand
TTACTTATGATGGAGTTGATCAGTCTGCCTTGGATTCTATTAATTTGGATATAGACGCTGGCAAAATGATTGGATTTATTGGCTCTAGTGGCGCCGGTAAGAGTACTTTGATTGATTGCCTTCTAGGCCTGATAAGCCCATCTTCAGGAGAGATGAGAGTCGATAATGAGCTCATTACTGAGCGAAACGTTATGAGTTGGCAACGGAAACTAGGTTATGTTTCTCAGGTGATTTATCTTTTAGATGGTTCTTTGAGGGAGAATATAGGTTTTGGCATTCCCACTGATGCTGTTGATGAAGAAAAGCTAAGGAATGCGGTTGAGAAGTCACAGCTTACTGAGTTTATAGCCTCGCTGCCTGATGGCCTTGATACGATGGTTGGAGAACGTGGTGTTCGGTTATCCGGCGGTCAGAGACAGCGGATTGGAATAGCCAGAGCGCTATATGACAATCCACCTGTTTTAGTATTGGATGAAGCGACTAGTTCATTGGATACAGATACTGAGCGTGAAGTCATGAAGGCTGTTGAGGAATTGCAGGGTAGTAAAACAATTTTAATTATCTCCCATCGGTTCTCAACAATAGAAAACTGTGATTACGTTTACAAATTAGATAAAGGCCGGATAGTTGCGCAGGGAAAACCTGAAGATATGCTCAGCGTGACATTATCAAATAGCTAATTAATATTATGGAATGAGTGATGGTTGATTCAAAGTTTACTGGTTTTATTACTGTTCGGACGTCGTCTACTAGGCTGCCTGGCAAATGCCTTTTACCTTTTGGAAATGAGACTGTCATTGGTCATGTAATAAAGAGGGCTATCAGTTATGGGATCGATCCGATTGTATGCACAAGTATGGATTCTAGTGATGATGTACTAGAAGAAATAGCAAATGTCTTAGGTGTCAGATGTTTTCGAGGTTCAATGAATAATAAGCTTAAGCGCTGGTACGATTGTTCTGAAGAGTTTGGTGTAAAATCTTTTCATACTATTGATGCGGATGATCCATTTTTTGATGGATCTGAGATGATAAAAAGTATTAAACTCCTCCGGTCAGGTAATTATGATGTGGTCTGTCCCACAGAATCAAGTTCTTCTGGGGGAGCAAGTGTTGGTTATTCTCTAACTGGGGATATTATTAAAAGAGCTCTCTATGGGTTAGCGGACAATACTGACACGGAAATGATGTGGTACTACTTGGAAAAGATTTCAGGAATTAAGATGAAAACTCTTCCAGAGTTGGGTAATCAGAATGTCAAGGTTAGGCTGACATTGGATTATGTGGAGGATTATTGGTTATTGGTGTCTATCGTCAGGATCTTAGGGAATACTCCCAGTAGAGCAGAAATTAATCAGCTGTTCATCAATAACCCAGATCTCATGAGAGTTAATTTTTTCCGAAATAATGAGTGGAAGGCAGCGCAAACATCTAAAAAGATTTAATAGAGGAATGTTTTATGAGTAGTGATTATAAAAATCCGTTTGGCAAATTTAATGGTAAAGAGGCTGAATATGCTTTGCGTGCCTTGGATTCAGAAACCCCAGAGAATAAGAACTTTCCATGGGTTCAAAAATTTGAAGAGGCATTTTCAGAAGGCATTGGTTCAAAATATTCAGTAGCGGTAAACTCGGGCACCTCGGGCCTCCATGCGGCATTATATGCTGCAGGGGTAGGTTGTGGAGATGAGGTCATTCAGCCTGCTACTACGGTAGTTATGGATGCCTATGTCACTATGCATCTGGGCGCTGTTCCGGTGTTTGTTGATATTTGCCCAAAGAGTTGGAATATTGATGCTACTAAAATAGAAGAAAAAATAACTGATAAAACCAAGGCTATAATTGTCGTTTCTCTTTATGGATTGCCCGTAGATATTGATCCTATTCTTGAGCTTGCCTCGAAATATAATTTAGTTGTAGTTGATGATTCTGCCGAGACATTAATGACTAAATATAAAGATGGTTTTGCTGGTACTCACGCCCATATTGGAGTGTTTAGTTTTGAAAAGTCGAAACATATGACATCCGGCAGCGAAGGCGGAATGTTAGTTACATCGGATGAAAACTTAGCAGTGCGGGCACGTAAGTTTGCAGGGATTGGATATAAAGGATTAACTGCAAAGGCCGGTAGAACAAGCCTAGCTTCGTCTGTATACCAAAACCCAGATTATGACCGTTTCGATACTATAGGATTTAATTACCGGATGAATGTTATCACGGCAGCGATTGGCCTGGCTCAGTTTGAGCGTATTGAATATTTAGTTGAGCGACGTAAGGTTGTAGGTGGATTATTTCTTGACGCTGTCGCTGACTGCGAATGGATAGAGACCCAAGAAATCCCCAATCATTCTGACCACTCCTATTTTACATTTGGTTTGCTTTATAAAGGCGAAGCGGCGAAGGGGGTAAGTTGGAGAGAGTTCTATGATAGATATAAGGAAATGGGCGGCGATGGGTTTTATGCATGCTGGAAGAATCCATACATAGAACCGTCTCTTAGGGGTAAGACTATGGGAAAGCAAGTTTTTGAGCTTGGATTGTGCCCAGTTGCTGAGGATTATCAGAGAAAGATAATGGCATTCAAGTCGAACTATAGAGATGTTAGTGAGGCTAAAGTCCAGGCAGCTTTACTTAGAAAGTTAATTGATGAAATTAATGGTGTCGTTTAACGGACACATACCATCATAAAAGGAGAGGCTTTTGGTTTCAAAATTCGATTCAGGTCGTGGTTATGGTTTTTCTCAGGGACGATTAACGGTTTCCCCTGGGGGCCAGCTGCAGTGCTTTCCTCAAGATGAGTGGCGTGCTGAGTTTATTAATGCTGGTAGGCTCGGTTGTTCGTTTATTGAGTTACTTATTGAGCGAGAAAGAAACCCGAATAACCCTTTATGGACCTCTTCGGGGCGTAAAGAAATCATAGGCCTATGTGCAAATAATGGTTTGGTTCCCTACTCTATTTGTTTGGACTACATAATTGATAATTCTTTATTGGATGATCCAGATAAAGAAAGTTGGCAAAGTATATCTGAGTGTTTAGAAGTTGCATCCGAATTGAATTGTCAGATTGTGGTGTTACCCTTGCTAGAAGAAAGTTCTCTTAATACAGAGAACTTAATATCTATGGTTAATGTTGTTACAGAGGCGGGGCTGTTGGCCGCTAAGCATGACATTCAGTTATGCATAGAGACATTATTACCAGCAGATGAGTTGAACAAATTTATTGATATGATAGATCTGGAAAATGTCAAAGCTGTTTTTGACACAGGTAATCGTGTTGTAGAAAATCCAGATCTTAGCGCAGAAATTATAGAGTTGGCTGGGAATATAGGTCACGTGCATATTAAAGATAAAGATCGATTTGCTAACAATGTTGTACTGGGATCGGGTTTAGTCGATTTTTGTGGAGTATTCTCAGCCCTCGACAAAATTAACTATCAAGGTCCGTTAAATTTTGAAACAAACCGGGGCTCACTGCCGTTGGATACGGCAAAATTCAATATTACTTTATGCGAATTTTTTTCCTGTAACTATCGGAATTCCATAGTTAGTAATTAGGCCCGAATTTTTTTTTAGATATGGTTGAAGTATTATGAAAGACAAAATTTGTTTAGTGACAGGCGCGAGCAGGGGAATTGGAAAATCGATTGTTGAGCGGTTATTGGTAAGTGGGGCTATTGTCTGTGCCACTGCAAGAAATATTGAGGGCCTAAATCAATTAAAGAGTGATTTGCTGCAACACAAAGAAAAGCTACATATTTTCCCAGCAGATCTTAGCTCTCATTCAGATGTCCATGGTTTGTGTGAATCTGTGAGTAAAAATATTGGTAATGTTGATATTCTAGTGAATAACGCTGGGGTCCTCCATTTAGAGCCTCTGACCAGTTCGTCAGAAGAATTATTGCGAGTTAGTTTCGAGGTTAATGTGTTTGCTCCGTTTGCTCTAGCCAGATATTTTTCGCGATCTATGGTTGAAAAAAATAAAGGTGCGATCATAAACGTGTGTTCTTCAAGTTCTTATACTGGTGGCGGTGCCCCAAAGCATTGTATTTATGCCTCAACAAAGCATGCGCTCTTAGGCTTCTCTAGAGCTTTGGACGAAGAATTACGGTCTCATAATATTCGGGTTGGTACTGTTTCTCCCGCGGGTGTATCCACAGAAATGATGACGGATAGAGCCGATCTCGATCATTCCACCTTTATGACTGCAGATGAGGTTGCTGATGCGGTAATGTTCATGCTTAACAGTGATGGTCAAGGTATAGTTTATGAGATGCGGTTGTGGCGAAAGAATCGTTAAGCTTGCCTAAAATTTATTTCGTTAAAAGAGGTTTAAATGGAATTTAATAATAAGTTTTTTAATATTTCTGATAAAACGGCCTTGGTAACAGGTGCCGCAGGAATGTTAGGTATCGAGCATTCAAAGGCTTTGCTGGCGATGGGGGCTAGCGTTATTCTTACTGATTTGGATGCTAACGGTTTAGATAAAGCTAAGGCGCAGCTAAGACGGGCGTATGATGCAGGGAAATTTCAATCTTTTGTTATGGATGTCACATCAGAGGACAGTATCGTAGATGTCTTATCTCAATTAGATTCACTAAATATCAGAATCGACATCCTTATTAATAATGCCGCTATAAATCCAACAGCTAATTCACTAGTAGATGATGTCAGAACCACGCGGCTAGAGAATTTTTCTTTAGACCGATGGAATTTAGAGCTGTCTGTTGGCCTTACGGGAGCATATTTATGTAGCAAAATATTTGGTGGACGTATGGCTTCAAATTGTCTTGGTGGAGTTATCTTGAATATCGCATCTGATTTGTCAGTCATAGCGCCTGACCAAAATTTATACAAGAAGGTAGGCCTGGCCGACGAGCAGCAAGGCGTAAAACCGGTTACATATTCGGTTATTAAAACGGGTTTAATTGGCCTTACTCGTTACTTAGCATCTTATTGGGCTGACAAAGGAGTGCGTGCAAACGCCCTAAGTCCTGGAGGTGTATACGTTGATCAAGATGAGGAGTTTGTATCTCGTTTAGAGAACTTGATTCCCATGGGCCGAATGGCGAAAAAAGATGAGTATGCAGGTGCAATTCAGTTTTTATGCTCGGACGCATCGGCTTATATGAACGGTCAGAATATTGTAATGGACGGTGGGCGCTCCGTTATTTAATTATAAATAAATGATGTAAGGAAAAGAATGTTAACCAAATCAGAATTCTTCAAAAGGTTTTCGACTGAGCTCCCAAATAATATCGGGCTGAATTCCGCAGAAGTGTCAAATGCATTTGACATTTATTTTACGCCACTTACTTTGGATGCAGTTGATGAGATGCATCGCTATTCAGTTATTGAGCGTTTTTATGAGCACATGGAATTTCCTCCGTTTATACATTTATCTGACACTAGGCAATATCTGCAAAAAATGTTAGCACGTATGGATGGTGATGAAGAAACTCGAGTCACTACATATTGGTTTGTCAGGCGGAAATATGATGATTATTTAATAGGTACCGCTGGACTAATAGATGTCAACTTCTCTAGGCAGTCGACTTTGTGGGGTTATGGCTTAGACCCTGAACTATGGGGCTATGGCTATATTCTTCAAATTCAAGAGATACTTAAAAAATACGCTTTTGATACTTTGGGTCTAAATCGGATACATGGCATAACTATGGTTAATAATCATAGGACTATTGAGTCTATTCTGGCAGCAGGAATGACACATGAGGGTATAGCATCACAGCATTACCGCAAGGACAATAAGTTCGTTGACGGATGGCGATATGCGATGACACGCGAAATGTATGAAGGGCAGAAACAGCTATCAAAAGTGAATGTTGAATTAGATGATATTTTGCAGTCGGTGGTCGAGTTAGTAGCTGATGTATTTACTGAAGAAAATATAACTGAGAATGCGTCAATGGCAGAAAATCCAAGTTGGGATTCTTTGGGGCATATGCAAGTTATAATTAGTTTAAGAGAAAACATGGGCGTAGAGTTGGCCCCGGCAGATATTGCTGAAGCAACTTCTATAAAATCGATTGTTAACATTATTAAAGCAACAAATTCTAGTTTCTCTTGAGATATTTTTATAGATGACTAGTTTCATAACACATTTATTTAATCTCAAGCAACGCTCACCTAGACTTTCTGCCATTAAAATAGATGACAGAATCATTTCATATGAAGAATTGATTGATAAAGCGATGCTTGTTGCCACAGGCCTTCGTGAAGTTGGGGCGCGTCATGAAACTGTTGGGCTCGTTGGTCAACGCAAGGCTAGTTCATATATAGGACTACTTGGAATAATTTTTGCAGGCTGCAGCTTTACGCCTATTAATCCAAAATATAATCCAACAAAAATTTCATCTATTTTGAATGCGTCTAATATCCGCTTCCTAGTTGGTGATTATGGTGACATTACACAGCTTGACTCTTCAACAACTGGTGATATTGAAGCTTGTATTTTGCCTGAAGGTAATGCGACGGGGCGTAAGCATCTAATTTATGTCAATGAAAATTCTCTCAGTGGTTTCGAATCCTTGCAAAGGCCAGTGTCTCTTGATTTATATGATTTAGCTTATGTGAACTATACGTCTGGGTCGACGGGTAAACCTAAGGGTGTAATGATAAGCCTGGGTAACCTCCAATCATTTCTCAGCAACATGAAATCAATCTACCAGTTAGAGCCTGGCTTTCGAGCCTCTCAGACCTTCGATCTAAGTTTTGATCCGTCGGTTTCCGATATATTTTTCACCTTAATGGAGCAAGGTACTCTTTGTGTACTACCCGAAAAAGAAATCTTAGTACCCAGCGATTTTATTGTCCGAGAAGAGATTACATTTTGGAATTCTGTACCATCAGTAGCTAGTTTTATGCTTAAGACTGGAAACTTGAAACCGGGAGCTTTTCCCAAACTGAGCCATAGCATGTTTTGTGGTGAGCAATTTCCTACTGAATTAGCTAAAGCTTGGCGTCGGTCAGCTCCCAATAGTACAATTGAAAATTTATATGGCCCAACGGAGACAACAATTTATATTTCTCGCTATTCTTACTCAATAGAGGACGAACGCAAGCAATTTAAAAATGGAGTTGTTCCGATAGGTCAGCCTTTTTATGACCATTCAGTAGTTCTGGTCGATGATGAAAATCAAAAAATAAATGATTCTAGGAAAGGCGAAATTATATTTGCTGGGCCTCAATTGGCAAAAGGATATCTAGATGATCGAAATAAAACTAGTCAATCGTTTGTTAAATTTGACTGGGATAGCGCTGATAGATTTTGGTATAAGACAGGAGATTTGGGGTTCTTTAATATTGATGGAGATCTAGAGTGCGTCGGACGAAAGGATAGCCAAATTAAAATAGCGGGTAGGCGTATTGAGATAGGAGAAATCGAGTCGATACTCTCTAAGTTTAAGAATACAAAAACGGCGGTCGTTGTTCCTCTGCGAGATGGAGCTGACATAGTCACTGGATGTGTGGCATTTGTGTTATGCGAAATCTCTAAAATTGAAGCTAGTGAAGTACGAAAGAAGAGCAGAAATTTCTTAGATAGTGTGTTTTTTCCTAAACAGTTTTTTACACTAGACAATTTTCCTTTATCTCAGAGTGGTAAAACTGATAGAAAGAGTTTGGAAAAGTTAGCACAAGAGTTAATGGAATAATACTTTGTTTAGTAATTTAACTAAATTTTTCAAGAGGATAAATTTTTCAAGGCCAGAATCTGCAGAAATTATTATTTTCGATGAGACTAATTCTGCGCTAATCCAAAAAGTTATTCCAGAAAATTTTACGATTTCAATATTTAAAATGCGACCAATGGAGATATACATAACGCCTGAAATATTGTTCAACTTCATTCGAAATTTAAAGGATTTTAAATTTCGAAACGAAGTAGTGTCAAATAGAGGACTATTCTATAAAATATTCTGGCAGTTATTTTGTATTTATATCAAAGCAGATTTGATCAGTCGCAACCCTAAAGCGGTCATTACCTCAATAGACAATTCTGGTAATTTCGGGTGGTTATCAGAAAATTACCATCAGGCACCTTGTATAGCGATTCAAAATGGGTTTCGCTTAACTTATGACTCAAATTTACAATCCAAATATTATTGTCAGCATTTGTTTTGTTTTGGTGAGCGCGAGGTCATCGATTATCCAAAGTTGGGTTACAAAGTAGATTATTTTCACCCTGTAGGCTCATTAAATCTATCTAATAACTTTGATATGCGTCTATTGGGTGAGGACCCATCTTATGACTTGCTTATAGTTTCATGCTGGCGCGGTAATATTGGTTTTTCTCAAGATGTAAAAGATAGCATGAATTCAATGCGCTTGATGGATGAAATGCTGTCCAAGTATCTGGTGCATCGTGACTTAAAAGCAGCAATTATTCTTAGGTCTGAACGTGACTCTGATCAATGGTTCATGCCAGAAATAGGGATGTCAGAGGAGGATTATTATCGCTCCATTTATGGGGATTCTATCCAGATAATCGATGTCAATTTTTCTGAAAGAAATATATACCCGGTAATGCAACGTGCTGATATTATTATTGCAGGGTTCGCGACGACCTGTTTGATTGAAGCTTATGCAATGGGTAAAAAAATTATGTATGGAAATTTTTGCGATACTGATAAATATCATGTTGATTTCCATCCGGAGATTATTTTTGAAGGTGATGAGAATAGTTATGGGATTTTTGAAACTAGGCTGGATACACTCGGGACAATTTCTAATGAGGTGTATTTAAGGGAACACAAAGATATGATGGATTACTATATACGGAATCCTTTAACATGCTTAACATCGGATGAGATTCGAAAATCTATATCTGTTATCTTATTATCCGAGCTACATAATAAGGATAATACTTTATGAGTTTATCTATTAATGAGATAAAAGAGAAATGCACGCAAAATAGGTACTTTTCATATGATTCATGGGAAGATCAGCTGTTCGTTCCCCCAGCGATGTATTTAGTTTGGATATGTATTCGCCTCGGAATTAGTGGCAATGCGGTTTCTTGGCTGTCTGCTTTTGTGGCCATTTTTGGTGCTTTCTTGTTAACTAGTGATGATAGTGTGCTTGTTTTTATAGGTTCGTTTGGGTATATCGGTTGGTATCTTCTTGACTATGTTGATGGTGCAGTTGCTAGATTAAATGGAAAGGGAAGTGTATCGGGCCAATATGTAGATTGGATTATGCATGTGATAGCTCATGTTGCTACTGTGGTCGGCATAATGATTGGTGCGATGAGTACCACAGGCGCTTGGATATACCCATTTGTCATCCTGGGGATTATAGCGTCCAGCCTTGCGTATGCTAAATTTTCTATGGCATGGTTTGCAATTTGTATGGAGCAGCAGCAACGAAGAGCTAAAGGCTATGATATATTGGAAGAAGACAAATTGCCGGCCTCATTAGCAGTCGATTGGTTTGGTTTTAAATACATTCGCGGTTTTACAATGCTGGTGTTTCATGAAACCCACTTAGTTTTTTGGCTCCCACTAATAGCAATATTTCAGTTATTCCAAGTGATTGAATTAATTGATTTGCGAATTGTTTTTACGGTCTTGGCTGGCACTTTGTATTTTCTAGTTCAAGTTCTTGAAACTCATCGCTTAGTAGTAACTAAAAAAATCGAAAAAGGTTATTCAGAACTATTTTCATCTACTCACCGTCCTGATTTACCAGATGATCATTTTTTCAAATAAATTTTTTATTAAGGAGGTTTTTTAATGCAGATATTAATTCCGGCTGCAGGAATGGGGAGGAGGCTTGGTTCAGAAACTTCCAGCAAAACAAAGGCAATGGTTGAAGTAAATGGAAGAACTCTAATTGAGCATTGTTTAGACTCAGTAGTTATGCACCCAATAGAAAGAATAATTTTAGTTGTTGGGTATCAAAAAGAAAAGCTTAAAAGTTTTTTGGGAAATAGTTACAAAGGTGTGGATATTATTTATGTAGAGAATAACGACTACTCTAAGACTAATAACATATATTCTGTTTTTCTTGCTAAAGATTATCTTCTAGAAGATGACACGATATTGATCGAAAGCGATTTAATATTTGAGCCTAAAGTTTTTCAAATGGTTATTGATAATCCAAGTGAAAATCTGGCCTTAGTTGATAAATACAAGGCTTGGATGGATGGCACAGTTGTTAAAATGAATGATGATTTTTCGATAAGCCATTTTATAGCTAAATCGGATTTTGATTATGAGCAGGTAGGTGAATATTATAAAACAGTTAATATTTACAAGTTTTCGAAACCCTTTTTAAATAATGTTTATCTACCTTTTTTGGAGGCCTATGTTAAGGCTCTTGGTGATAATGAATATTATGAGCAAGTTCTTAAAGTTATAGTGAATTTAGATATGAATCACCTAATGGCTCTCCCTTTGAACGGGGAAACATGGTACGAGATTGATGATGCACAGGACCTTGATAATGCTAAATTGATTTTTGCAGAACCAAATGAACGTTATGATTTGTTATCGCAAAGATATGGTGGTTATTGGCGTTTTGATGAGCTTAAGGATTTTTGTTACCTAGTAAATCCTTTCTTCCCTCCAGAGTCTTTGAATAATGAGGTAAAGTTTAGCCTCAATAAATTAATGCAGTCATACCCATCTGGCGAGAAAATCCAAGCAATGTTGGGAGCTAAAATGTTTAATATTCATGACTCGTGTATTGTTGTAGGTAATGGTGCTGCAGAATTAATCAATACAGTAACGAAGATATTAAAAGGTAGATTTGGATTATATGGGCCTACATTTGAAGAATATACAGCTAGGTTTAAGGATGTAGACCTCAAGGTACCTAAGTCCGAAGGATTTAGGTATGGAAAGCATGATGTCATTTCGCTGGCGAAAGAAAATGATGGAGTAATCTTGATTAATCCAGATAACCCTTCTGGTAATTTTATTTCTTATGAAGGCATAATTGAGATATTAGAAAATCTTCACTCTGCAGGTAAGTACCTGATATTAGATGAGTCATTTTTAGATTTTGCTGAAAATGGCTTTGATTCTTCAGTTCTAAATACAGCTGACTTGGAGAGATTTCCAAATTTAGTTGTGATCAAGAGTATTGGAAAGAGTTACGGTGTTGGAGGATTAAGATTAGGCGTCTTGGCGAGTTCAAATGCAGATCTTTTACAAAGCTTGAAAAATAATATACCCATATGGAATATAAACTCGGTAGCTGAATTTTATTTGCAAATTATTGGCAAATACACAGCTCAGTATCAAGCAAGCTGTGCAAAGCTTATTCGAGCTAGAAGTGAGTTGATGAAAAATTTACAAGAAATCAGCTATCTAAAGCCCTTTGAGTCTCAGGCAAACTATATCTTTTGTAAGGTAATTGGAAAAGATGCTACTCAATTAGCCTCAGATCTTTGTGATCAGTATTCGATCCTTATTAAGGATTGTTCAAGTAAAGCTAGTATTAAAGATCACTATATACGTGTTGCAGTAAGAGATACCCGTGATAATGAGGCTTTAATAATTAGCCTTAAAGCTCTTACTTAGTTTTATTCATCGAGTGAATTAGGGTTTAAATGCGTGAATTAGAGTTAGTGAGCTTGGATAGAATACAAGAAACAGAAGAGCATGATTCTATCTTAGCTATTCAACTTGCTGAGACCATTTTTGCATTGGGGTTATGGACTGTTCCAATTGCAATCGAACATTCTACATACGCGGTTATGGATGGCCACCATCGACTCTATGCTGCTAAATTATTGAACTTTGCAAGAGTCCCTTGCATCCTTATGGATTACCAAAAAAGTGGAGTTGTATTGCACTCATGGCGCAACGAGTTTGATATTAGTGTAACTGATATATTTATGATGATAAAAAATAATAAAAAATACCCCTTGAAAACGACTCGGCATTTATTTAATCCCTCAATTCAAGAAGTATCTATTCCTTTGAGCTTGCTCTATTGAAATTAAAAACTCATATTTAATCTAGTCGTTCTCAAAAAAATAATATGATAAGTAGTTCACTTAAACCACTAACTCAAAAATTCTAATATTAAACAGCGAAATCTATGAGGTTAATAAAAACAGCAATCGATTTTGGTGATTATGATGAAAATCAAGATAATGTGCTTCTTGGCGACTGGTGCTTAAAGAATGTGGCTGATATTTTAGGGGATATAACTAAGTATAATAAAATTCCTTATCATTGGGATGATCGAGAAAAATATGCTCGTGACTATCTTTACCTGAATAAAGTCTATGAAGAAACATTATTGCAATTAGTGCTTCTTTTAAATGAAATACATTCCACTAATCACAATTTAAGATATTGGCGTATTGTTATAGGACCGTGGTTGCGTTATTTTATTGATGTGCTCTTTGACCGTTATGAATGTGTTAAACAGGCGAAGGAAATTGGACGCATTACTAAATCGACTATTTATCCATATGACTTAGATGATGTTTGTCCCGCCAGCTTCGATGAGTTTTGGAGTGAGTTTACTACTGATGAATGGAATGAGATCGTATTCTCGGAGTGCCTCTTGGAGTTGAGTATCCCTTATTCTTTGTGTAATGATACTCTGGTAATCAATAAACCGGCCACGACTAATAGTTTAAACTTTTTTGATATACTTAAGGATAAGTTGAAATCCTTGGGTAATATTTACTCAAAGTTGTTAGGACGCCTGCAATCAGGCCCAGTTATAATTAATGCTTATACCTCCTTTTATAAAGTGATTAAATTTCAGTTGCAATTAAAGCAGTTGCCCTATTTATTCAATTTAAAGCCGGGTTTTGTGGCTTCAAAAAAAGATCTATTGCTTAGAGAGAAGTTTTCTAAGATATTTGTTTCGTCGGATCAGTTTGAATGTCTACTTGCCAGATTGATACCTCTATTTATGCCTAAAAGTTATATAGAAGACTTCTTAAAGTTAAGAAGAAATGCATTAAATACACTTCCTAAGAATCCTAAATCTATTTTTACAGCCAATGCTTACCTAGCAGATGAAGTTTTCAAAATATGGGCTGCAGAAAAAACATCACAAGGCATACCACTTATAATTGGCCAACACGGTGGAAATTTTGGAATGGTTTATCTTCATCAATCTGAGGAGCACCAGGTGAAAATAGCCGATAATTTTGCATCCTGGGGTTGGGAGGATAAAATGAAGGATAAGATTATAAGCTTGCCCAGTTTTCAGCTTTCAGGCAGAGCACCTATCAACCCCAATTTTAATGGGAGTATTCTTCATGTTTTAAGTTCTTTACCTCGATATTTCTACCAATATTATTCTATGCCAGTCTCTGGTCAATTTCTTCTTTATATTAAGAGTCAAATCAAGTTCCTGAATAAGCTTGAAATAAAATATTTAGACAATGTCATCATCCGTTTAGATGCATCTGCCTCAAGTCGGGCATGGGATATTCCTAAAGCCCTTGCTTTTGGAGGATTTTCAAAGTATATCGATACATCTAATGATTCTATACTAGCTTTGCTTAGTAAAAGTCGTCTTTGTGTTTGTACGCATAATGCAACAGTTTTTTTAGAAACTTTGGCGTTGAATTTTCCTACGGTTATTTTTTGGGAACCTTCTCATAATGAGATGAGGACAGATGCGACCCCATTTTTTGACATACTCGTTGAGGCGGGTATTTTGTTTTATACGCCTGAGGCAGCTGCTAAAAAAGTTAACATTATTGAGCATAATGTCGAAGAATGGTGGTTTTCGGAGCAGGTTCAATCGGCGAGGCAACAATTTTGTCAACGATATGCTCGTGTTTCAACTGATTGGGCGCATGAGTGGTCTGATTTCCTACTTAAATTAAAGTGAAAGCTATGATAAATAAAGTAATGAAGTCCTATCCACTGCAAGTCTTTAGGCATAGGGTATATCTGCCTTGGCTTTCCATGCTCGGCCATATTGGTGATATCAAACGCAATATCAGCACTGAATTAATATCTAAAGTAGCAATCTCTGGAGGAGCAGCACAATCATGGCAAATGGTAAATCGAGCTGAAACTACTAGTTATGTCTGCCTAAAAACCAACCTGACGTTTGCTAAGAATTTGGGGTTTGATAAATTTTTAGATATTGGATGTGGTCTTGGAAGATCTCTTATTGTTGCTAATGAGCTGGGTTTTTTTGATTTAAATGGCGTGGATATCTCAGATAAGATTATATCAAAATGTAGAAAAAATATGATCAAGGTTGGAATCTCTCCTAGCTTAAGTTGCAGCGACGTAGATAACTTTGAGATCCCAGCCGGAAAGTTAGTAATTTACCTTTTTAATCCTTTTGGAGAAGAAAGGATGCGTGATTTAGTCACAAAGCTAGTGCTGCGAGAACAAGAAACTTTAGTTATTTACCAAAATCCCAAACATTTTGAGTGCTTCAAAAACTTGAGTAAAATTAATACACATGTTTGGAATCACTTTGGCCTATATCAGGAAAAAGCTTTTATTTATTTAATTCCAGCTAAACTTAAAAACTAAGTGAGTTTATCGGTTTCTGTAACTTAAACTATAGTTAACTGGCAGCCCTAATATCAAAATAATTTTATGTGAGATTTTATGGAAATGATTTACAAGAACAAAAATGTTGTCGTTACTGGGCATACAGGCTTTAAGGGATCTTGGCTCGTTGCTTGGTTAAAACAGATGGGCGCATCAGTGACTGGTATTGCATTAGACCCACCCTCTATCCCTAGTCACTATGACGCATCTAAGCTAGCAGACGGTATTCAAGATCATCGTATTGATATTCGAAACGAAGGTGCTATTGAGCAAGTAATACTCGAAGCAAAGCCTGATTTCTTGTTTCATTTGGCTGCGCAGCCTATTGTTGGTGCGAGTTATGATGATCCTATAGAAACGTGGGGTACCAATGTCATGGGGACTATTAATGTTCTCGAGGCATTGCGAAAAATTCAGCATGACTGCTCTGCTGTGATTATCACTAGTGACAAGTGTTATGACAATGTTGAGTGGGAGTGGGGGTACAGAGAGAATGATGCTTTAGGTGGCCCTGATCCTTACAGCGCAAGTAAAGGCGCGGCTGAACTTGCTATAAGGTCTTACGTTAAATCATATTTTTCAGGAGAGGATAACCCTGTTCGTATCGCGTCCGCTCGAGCTGGAAATGTTATAGGGGGCGGGGATTGGGCTGTAAATCGTATTGTGCCAGATTGCGTTAAGAGTTGGTCGAAAAATGAGATAGTTGAATTGCGTAATCCACATTCCACAAGGCCTTGGCAGCATGTTTTGGAGCCATTGGGAGGATATTTGCAGTTAGGCGCGTTGCTCAGTCAAAATCACCATTTACATGGCGAAGCCTTTAACTTTGGTCCACAGGCACAACAAAACCAAAGTGTTCTAGAATTGGTTAAGCAGATGTCAAAAAGTTGGTCAGAGGTTCGTTGGGCTGAATGTGAGTCCCAATCGTCTCAATTTTATGAGTCTGGTTTATTGAAGCTAAATTGTGATAAAGCATTACATTTTTTAAATTGGCATGCTGTTTTGGATTTTGAAGAGACCGTAGCACTTACTGCAAATTGGTATCGTTCATTCTATGAAGTGCCTAGTTCCATTCGCGAGGTCACTAACAAGCAAATTAATGACTACTCTAAAAAACTATCGTTTTGATCTAAGGAGATTGTGAATTGTCGGAATCGAACCTTAATAATATCGTAATTACTCAATTATCAACATTTGATGTTGATGGAGGGAGAGTTATGCATGGGATTAAAAAAAACGATATTGGATATGTTGGCTTGGGAGAGGTCTACTTCTCATATATAGACCCTAAGGCCGTCAAAGCCTGGAAGAAACACAATCGAATGACCTTAAACCTTGTGGTTCCGTTAGGTAAGGTTAGATTTGTATTCTGTGATCCTTTGAGCAAAAGTCACTATAGAGTTGAAGATGTTGGCGAGGGTAATTATGTTAGGTTAACCGTCCCCCCTGGAATATGGTTCGGGTTTCAGGGTATTGCATTACAGCCAAGTTTAGTGACTAACATTGCAGATTTACAACATGACGCAGCTGAGGTCGAAAGACAGGCAGTTTTATCATTTGATTATCAATGGGAGAAATTATGAAAGTAATCTTGTTAGCGGGGGGATATGGAACTCGTATGTCAGAATACACTGGATTCATTCCTAAGCCTATGGTGGAAATTGGTAGGTACCCTATCTTGTGGCATATTATGAATTCGTATGCCTCTTTTGGCCATAAAGAGTTTTTTGTAGCGTTAGGATATAAAGCACATGTCATAAAGGAATACTTCTCTAAATTCCATACAGTAAATTCTGATTTTTCCGTTAATCTCGGAACTGGAGAACTTGTTGCCCTGAATAGCTCGACAGCTGATTGGCAAGTAACATTAGTCGACACAGGTATAGATACGATGACTGGCGGTCGGGTTAAACGTATGAGAGACTTTGTAGGTACTGATGAGCCTGTTTTACTAACCTATGGTGATGGAGTCTCAGATATTGATATTGATGCTTTACTCAATTTCCATCGTTCTCATGGCAAAATGGTGACAATGACTGCTGTGCGTCCTGTCGCGAGGTTTGGAGAATTAAACATTGTGGATGGGCATGTCACCTCATTTGAAGAAAAACCACAGTTACATCAAGGTTGGATTAATGGAGGATATTTTGTGGTTCAGCCCGAATTTTTTGATCTTATTGATGGTGATAACACCATGATGGAAAGGGAGCCGCTAGAAAAAGCAACTAGGATGGGTGAATTGATGGCTTATAAACATCAAGGTTTCTGGCAGTGTATGGATACAAAGCGTGACCATGAAATGCTTGAGAAACTTTGGGCCGATGATAAGGCTCCATGGAAGCCCTAGAGTAGATAGACATGAAAATACTGATCACAGGTGGCTTTGGTTATGTTGGAGGACGGTTAGGTGAGTACTTGGCATCTTCTATGTATGAAGTCTATTTGGGTTCTCGCAGTTCTCGTGCAGAGCCAGACTGGCTTACGAAAGGGAATGTGGTTCAGATGTATTGGGCAGATGATCATAGCTTAATAACAGCCTGTAAAAATATGGATGTCGTTATTCATACTGCTGGAATGAATGCTGCCGAATGTGCTGATAATCCGTCAATGGCATTGGACGTAAACGGCGCCGCTACCGCAAGACTTGTTGCGGCAGCTAGAAAAAGTAAAGTATCCAAATTCATTTACATGTCATCCGCCCATGTCTATTCAGACAACCTTATTGGGCTGATCACTGAACATAGTGAGGTCACGAACTTGCATCCTTACGCGACTAGCCATGTTGCTGGTGAGCACGCAGTGATGAATGGGCATTCTAAAGCCGGCATGCAAACTGTTAATGTGAGATTAGCTAATGCTTTCGGCGCACCATCACACTTGGGCGTCAATTGTTGGATGTTAGTTGTTAATGATCTTTGCAGGCAGGCTGCAATTAGTCGACGTTTAGTTATTCAAGGTCCTTCAAATGCAGTTAGAAATTTTATTACTATGTCAGATGTATGTTCTGGGATCGAATGTTTGATATCTACTCCTCAAGTGTTTATATTCCCACTAATATGTAATCTGGGCGACAAGACGAAAAGTATTTTTGATATTGCTTCTGAGATTAAGAAATTCTATGCTGATGGCAAAGGAATTACACTACCAATAGTTGAATTGTCAAAAGATTCTCTGGCAACTAGTAATTTAAGCTTCCGATCGCTGGCCCTAGAGTCTTTGAGCTTCCAGCCTGCGTCGAATTTTAAAGCAGAGCTAAACAAATTAGTTGAATTTTGTGAGTCTAACTTTAGGCGTAAAAATGACAAGTAAAGATTTGCCTTCGGTTTCTGTTGTTATCCCTACATACAACCATGCTGATTTTCTGCAGAGGGCCATTAGATCGGTTTTAGACCAGACTTTTCAAGATTTTGAAATAATAATTGTTGATAATAACTCTACTGATCATACAAACAAGGTTATTACTGGTTTCAATGATGACCGTATCAGTTTGCATAAAATTAATAATAAAGGAGTTATAGCTGCCTCTAGGAATTTAGGAGTCGATAATGCCAATGGAATATGGATAGCATATTTAGATTCAGATGATTACTGGTATTCTACTAGGTTAGAGAATTTAGCAGTACATTTCACTGAGTACTCTGGATATGATGTATTAAGTACACACGAGTACAAAAGAAATAAGATCACAGGGAAGAAGACGAAATTAATGTACGGACCTTTAACTGGAGATAAATACAGATCTTTGTTGCTTTACGGCAATCGACTGTCACCCTCCGCTAGTTTAATAAGAAAAAATTTTTTACTCGAGAATGGAATAGTGTTTAATGAAAGTAGTGATTTTATTACTGTTGAGGATTATGATTACTGGCTTCAGTTAGCAAAGTCAGATGCTAGCTTTAAGTTTATACATTGTTTTGCAGGGGAATATTTGGTTCACGGCGGGAATAGTTCAGGATTTGAAGAGATTCATAAGCGTAATGAACTTAATTTGATGAAACATCATATATTTAATGTTCAAACATTCGAGCCTGATAAAGAAAAGTTATGGCGTGAGATCGATAGCGTACTTTCGATTCGCGATGGCTTTCATCTTTTAACAGCTGGAATATCCTACTCAGTAATTAGTTCTCTTATTAATACTGCATTATCTTCGCCTTGCCATGTAGGTAAGTGGTTATTTCATAAGCTACTATATTCCATTAAGAATCATTTTTATACACTTAAAATTTAGTCTACTGTTCGCTTATAACAATTATGCGTAAATTTTTAGCTCGACCTTCACCAGATTATTACCTTTTGGTTAGAAGCTTAATTAGTGGCGTGAAATTTGATAGTAGTATGCTGTTTTTTAATAAAGGGCGTGATGCTTTGGTTTATGGGCTGAAATTACTAGATATTTCTCCCGGTGCAACGATTTTAGTCCCTGCTTACATGTGTGATTCAACAATAAAACCCTTACGAATGTATGGTTATCAGATTTTATTTATTGATGTACAAGAAGATTTTAATTTTGACTTGAATTTGGTCGACACTATGATCAAAGAGTTTGATATTCAGGCTATCTTGGCGGTTCATTTCTTTGGATTCCCTTCGAAAATTCAACATCTCGTAGAGTTATGTAATACTCATAAAGTTAAAGTAATAGAAGACTGCTCCCATAGCTTTCTAACTAATATAGGAGGAAGGTCTGTTGGGTCGTTTGGGCATGTAGCAATATTTAGTATGAGAAAGACGTTGCCAGTATATGATGGCGGTGCACTTAGGATAAATGAACCTATTGAGTATGAAATCCAAAATAAATCTGGCAATAATAGTTTGGGACCTGAAATAGCATATTTAATTTCAAGGCTACTTGAGTCATTAGTTAGTCTGATAGGTTTCCCTAATATTTACTCTACAAAATTCACTAGACTAAAAGAAAGAATTAGATTACTACTCCCTCAAAGTGGTAACAACAATATAACATTTAATTCAATTATTCCTGTCAGGCCATCCTTTCTACTTCAAGCTTATCTAGGTAGTAAAGAATATGAGTCAACTATTAGAGGCACTAGAGATTGCCATTATAGAATGCTTGAGAGCGAGATCATCCTGTTAGGTTTTAAAGTGATGTCCCCTAAGTCTCTAAATGATTGCTTTCCTCAATTTCTTGTTGTGGAAGATGAGACTAGCATGCTCTGTCCTTGGTTGAGGGATCAAGGGGTTGGGGCAGTAGTTTGGCCTGGACCAGAATTACCCCACGAGGTCACTATGAGTGCAACGAAGTTTCCAATCACAACATATTTGAATAAAAAGCTTGTTATGTTGCCAATCCACCAGTCTCTCAGTCTGAGAGATTGTAAGCACATGATTAAGTTATTAAAGAGATGGAGTTCAGTCGAGTGACTTTACAACAAAAAAAAACAAATAAAGGTACCTGGCAACCATATGTTGGCGACGACTTGTCTTGGGGTCAAATGTTAAGGAGTTTTCCAAATAAAGGCTACCTCAATGATGTGCCTTGGAGTCGACATCTATCTAATATGGGCTGGCATAGCTGTCGGTGGGAGTTTTTGGAAGCAGAAGAGCCTCAAGCATATTGTCAGAGTTTTTTAAAATTGTATCCATTCAGAATAGGTATTATGTGGATTCCTGATGGAATTATTGGTGATTATGACTGTATCAAGACATTACAAGATGATCTCCGCAGTAATTTAAATTTACGGGTCCTTTATATTCGGTTTCGAGATTCTCAACATTTTAATATGGATAATTATATAAAGATTTTGATCGGAGGATGGTCGGAGCCTAGTAATTCTTTTTCTGCTAACCTTACCATGATTTTAGATATTTCTGACTCAAAAAAACAGGTCATTGGTAGATTAAGTCGAAACTGGCAGAGAGCTTTAAATAAGTCGTCGCAAATACCATTTAATATCGTAGAGATCAAGGATTCTAGTGCTATTGCAGATCTTTATTTGCAACTTAAAGCTTCTAAAGCCTTAAAGAGCAATGAAATATTTTCAGAGAACATAATCAAAAGCCTTATGCAGGTCTTTGACGATAAGTTGATAGTTCTTGGAGTCATGGATTTAGAGGGTAACCTACTGTCTATAAGGGGGGCAATATGTCGTGATAAAATAGCGATAGATACATTTGCTGCGACCAATTCTGCAGGACGATCTTTGTCGGCGTCACATGCTATTTTTATGGCTCTTATTGAGCGATGCCAAGAGCTAGGTTGTAGTATCTATGATTTGAATGGAATTGATCCAGCAAATAGTAAGGGCGTGTATAACTTTAAAAAAGGAACTGGGGCAGAAGTTAAGTCTTCTCTAGGCGAATTCGAACAGTCAAATAGCAAGGTATTGAAGTTTGCTATTAATTTCGTTTCAAAGTACCGCTAACGAATTTGATTAAACTCTTTGTTCCAAAGGGTTACTTTTTTTTCTACCTGAACTAGGTCTGTGATTTGATCATTGAGATGGTAAAATTATTTGAAGTAAGATTCGCCTAATTTCATAACAGAATTGAATTATATTATTGAAGTTTTAGCGTTTTTCTAGTGTTTATGACAATATTTTCACCGATTTTAGGGCTGTACGTTGAGCGTAGATTTCTACCAAAATCCTTAGCCAGATTAGTCTATCTTTATTTAGCGCTTAGCCCATTGTCGTTTCTGTACAATAGTTTATACTCCTGTTCATTTTGATCTGGTAGAAGTCTTAAGCAATGCACGCATCCAAAAAATTTAACGCTCTTATTCTCCATCGAGTTATTGATGGAAACCCTGTGAATTTTATTGACATTCGATTGACGACTTTAAAAAATATGCTCTCTAATAAAGAATATAATTTTGTCTCGATTGATGATGCGTTAAATGCAAAAGGTTCAATGAAGCCTTGTATTTGCCTGACGTTTGATGATGGTTTCTCATCAGACTGCGATTTAGTTTTACCGGAGTTGAAAAAGATCAGTGCAGTTGCCACTTTTTTTATTGTTACTGATTTTTTAGATACCCCGAATTATTTGACTACAAAGCAAGTCAGATATTTGAGTGATGAAGGAATGCAAATCGGCTCTCACTCGAAATCCCATTCCAATTTTTTAATGCTTACCCCTGACGAAAGGTTAGAAGAGTTACATGAGTCAAAAGCAGTTTTGGAAGATATTATTGGCAAGAAAATTACTTCTTTCTCATTCCCTTATGGTTTTTTTGATGACGAGTGCTCTGGGGCAGTTTTTGCGTCTGGATACTCGAGTTGTTGTACTTCTGTTCATGGCTTGACGTCTAAGGAGGGCTCTATGGTTAATCGTAATTCGATTAATTCTCACACTTCAATGAAGCGAATTGATAAAATATTTAGAGCTAGACTTGATCAGCGAGTGATCTGGTATTTTGAGGATAGGATTAAAGCAATTTTGAAACGATCCTTCGCAAATACCTATATTATATTACGAAATTTAGGGTCACGGCTTTAGCTACCTGATGAGGAATTATTAGATGAAAAAAGATACTTTGAGTAAATATCGTTTCACCCCAGCTTATCTTTTGATAGATAATGTTTTGCGAAGATTATTTGAAATTCCAATTGAATTATTTACTGTGCCTAAACTAGATGCTAGTTTTAGTAACCTTCCTTTCTCGAGTCATGCTATGCAGAAACTACTTAGAGAATTCAAGTTTAATTCAATTTTAGATATAGGCTCAGGGCAGGGACTTCACGCGACCTTGCTTAAAGATCATAATAAGCAAGTTTCAACTATAGATTATGGAAGCTCTAAATATTTTAAGAGAGCTTCGGGAACTACATTCGATTCATCAACTACGATAATTGCCGATTTCAATGAACATGAGTTCACATGTCAATACGATGCTATTTGGTGTTCGCATGTATTAGAGCATCAGCCTAACCCAAATATTTTTCTTAGAAAGATATATAGTTTATTGCCTGATGAAGGCATACTAGCTATTACTGTGCCTCCGGCCAGAAAAATAATTTCAGGAGGTCATCTATCGAATTGGAGTGCGGGGCTTCTTCTTTATAATCTTGTATTAGCAGGCTTCGACTGCAAAAATGCCAGCATTTTGAAATATGACTATAACATCAGCATAATTGTACAAAAAAAACAAGCTATTTGTGATGATTTGTCATATGACTATGGAGATATTAAGAAGATTAAAAGATTTTTGCCAGACTTGACTTTTTTTTCCACAGGGAGTGATGTTTCATTTAACGGCAATATTTTCAAAGTTAATTGGTAGATGTATTTTTATTGGTAACGAGGGGTATGATTTTCGTTGTTATATGGCTATGTTGAAGAAACTATATGAGTTTGAATAATTTGACAGTAGTGATGTCCGTTTATCATGGAGATTCACCTGAGTTATTTCAAAAGGCGGTCGATAGTGTATTAAATCAGACACTCAAGCCTGCAGAATTAATTATTGTTGCAGATGGACCTGTTGGTGAAAAAATTGATGAGGTTCTAATGAGCCTTTCAACCAATGGATCGATTAGAATAATAAGGATGGCCAAAAATAGTGGACTTGCGGTTTCTAGAAAACTAGCCATAAGTGAAGCTTTAACTGAAGTTATTGCGGTGATGGACTCTGACGATATTAGCGTTAAAGATAGATTTGAACAGCAGATTTATGAACTCTCAGATGGAAAGACGGATGTAGTTGGTGGCTGGATAGAGGAATTCAATTTATGCCCTGAAGACAACGGATTAATAAGGAAAACGCCCTTAGATTATGATGATATATGTAGATTGGGTAAATGGAGAAACCCGATTAATCATGTGACTTTGATGTTTAAAAAATCGTCTTATGATCAGATTGGTGGATACGCTGAATTGCTAGCTAATGAAGATTGGGAAATGGTATCGCGTATGTTAGTGAATGGACTGATCATACGTAACATCCCCAAAGTGCTTGTTCATGTTAGAGGGGGCGACGATATGATTAAAAGGCGTCGGACCTCAAGGCAATTTTGGGGTGAGATGAAGGCATTTAGGTTGATGTATAAAAGTAATTATCTGGGGCTATATTGTCTCATTATGAATATTTTGATACGTACTCTGATAAGAATTTTCCCCCAGACTTTTACTGCTTATCTATATAAAAACATTTTAAGAAAAGAGCATAATTAAATAAAACTATGTAGCAAAAATTCTTTTGCTATTTTAGATCATCGGTTATTGCAAAAAAAAAGGATATTATTTTGACTAAGAAAAACAAAATTTTAGTTACAGGCGGCTCTGGGTTTATTGGAAGTACTCTAGTAGATATGTTGGTTATACAAGGATATTCGGTAGTTGTTATCGATGACCTTTCAACGGGTTTAGAGTCAAATCATAATGAGTCTGTGACTTATTTTAATAGAGATCTATGCAACTATATCGATCACCCTGAAGAGCTAGTTGAGATGCTGAATCAATTTGATATCAACACCGTCTATCATATGGCGGCTAGTGCAGATGTCTTTTTATCGATTAATAACCCTGAGACGGTGTATAAGATAAACGTTCTTTCCTCTATCGCTCTGGCAAAAGCTTGCAAAGAAACTGGAGTTGAAAAGCTAGTATTTGCATCTACATCTGCAGTGTTCGGTGAGCCAAAATACCTTCCTGTTGATGAGGATCATGACACTAATCCGATAAGCCCCTATGGTCTCAGCAAGTTAGGATTTGAGCAATACCTTAATTATTTTTCTATTGATACAGATATGTCGATAACTATATTTAGGCTGCCCAATGTTTATGGCCCAAGGCAGCGCCCCGATTTAGAGGGCGGCGTGATAGCAATTTTCTATGATCTGATGAAGCAGAACCGGCCTATACGAATTTTTGGCGATGGTCAGCAAACAAGAGACTGGGTGTATGTTGATGATATCGCAAATGCTTTTTGTAAGGCTCTCAAAAACAATAAAAAATTCAATATATTTTTATTAGGCTCTGATACTGAGACATCACTTAATAATTTGTTTGCTTGTTTAGTGGATGTAACTGGCTATAAGCAAGATCCTCAATATCTTGATATCCGTGCTGGGGATATTAAAAATATGGTGATGACTTATAGCAAGGCAAATCAATCCTTAGATTGGACTCCAGATACTATCTTGTCGGAAGGTATAGCTAAATTAGTAAAGGAAAATTGAAATGTGTGGAATAGCAGGTACTATTTACAGCAGTGATTATCAGCCAGGCATTTGGGTTAACACAGATGATCTTTTTGTTTTGCTAGCTCAAATAGAGAATGGAAGTGTCCCAAGTTCTAGACTCTTAGATATGGCCTGGAAATATAAGTCGAATGTAAATTTTATTGATTATTGTAAATCTGCGTCTGAAAGAGGGAAAATTAAATTATTGTGCGATAAGATTTTTACCTTTAGTGAGAAAAGAAAAACGGAACTGCCTTTGATTGATAAAAGTTCCTCATTAGATCTCTATAAAGCCCAGGTTAAGGAATGGGAATGTCTTGTAGATGCTCATTGGTTTTTTTCGAATGAACTGGACAAGACTAGAGACTTAATCGAGGAATTAGCGGGACTGCCTTCAATTGATATTAGTGATGCTTCGTTAATATTATTCAGGGATGTAACTAAAATAATTCACGCTATTGATAATCGCCTAGAATTAAGAGGCAGAGACTCTTTCGGCTTATCCATAACGCTATCATCAGCGCATTTTAGCTCGGGAAAAATAGATGGATACTGCGCTGAGACAAATAGAGAAGAGCTCTTTTACTCACAAGGCAAAGAAGTTGGTACATATAGTTTTGTATTCAAAGCTTGTAACAGTATCGGTGGGTTGGGTGATAATGCAAATGAAATTAAAGAATTAATTAAAGGTAACGAACTTTTTTTGACTTTAACGAAAGGTGGGCAGGTAACGTCAGCTACAATAATGGGCCACACACGCTGGGCCTCGGTTGGTGAGGTCTCTTTTGGTAATACGCACCCTATAGGACTAATAGATTCGAGTGTTAATAAAGATGATTCTCATGTGTTGAGCTGCTTGAATGGAGATATCTATAATTATAAGGAAATTATAGCTGAGGCAAAAAATACACAAGTATTGTCCATGGATGAGAATACTTGTTCATCTGACTGTCTTGCGGCGTCTGTATTTCTATTAGGTAAAAAAGATGTCTCTATAAATACCATTTCTCAAATGGCACTAGACTTCATAGGTTCATTTGCGATTGCGATTCAACACAGTGATACGCCAGAGAAATTATTTTTGGTTAAAAAAGGAATCCAAGGTTTATATTTGGGATTCTCATATGATGGAGCTTTATTCGCTTCGGATGTTTATGGTTTGGTAGAAACATGCAGATACTTTGTGCCTGTTGAATCCGATGTTGCCCTTGAATTATCTTCATCTAACTTAGTTACATCTCTGGATCCTCAAGTCAGCATTCTTAATCTGCAAACGGACATTTTTACAAATGTGACAATAGATGACTTAAAAATCACTAACATTACTACTCGAGATATTGATAAGAGGGGATATACGCACTTTTTAGAAAAAGAAATCTATGAAACTAAGGATATTGTTGAAAGAACCCTAAACTCTTATTTACAACCCAAGAAATGTGTTGACCAAAATTCTTTGCATTCAGCGATCAATATCACTCCAAGTCAAATACCGTCTTTTATAATTCAAAAATTCAAAAATAGGGAAATTAAAAAAGTCGTTATTACGGGTATGGGAACTTGCTATACGGCGGCTGTTGCTATTTCTATGTATATGAGAGCTGCTTTCAAGGCGATTATCCCAGACATATTAGTTGAGCCTCATGTAGCGAGTGAAGCGAGTGCCTTTTATGTTGAGCCTGATATGCAAGATACGCTTGTAATAGTTATCGCTCAATCAGGAACTACCGTTGATACAAATGTTTATGTACAAATGGCAAAGGAAAGAGGTGCCTGTAGCCTGGCTATTGCAAATAAACGTGAGGGAGATGTTACCTTCATAGTTGATGGAACCTGCTATATAGGTGAGGGAAGAGATATTGAAGTTGCTGTTCCATCTACGAAGACTTATACAGCGCAAGTCTCACTTGGATATATAGTCAGTGTATTTTTAGCCTGTAATATTGCAGAAAGTGAATCTGATAAGCAACGATTACTTCAAGATATCAAAAGTTTGCGCTGCTTAGTGGGTTTAATTGAGAAAAGCTTTTCAGTTGTAGAAGCTTTTCGTGATTTTGGTAAGATGACTAAGTCAGCTCTAAAATATAACTCGTGGTATGTGCTTCGCGATGGGTCTTCAAATTCTGTCTGCGCGGATGAAATTAGAATTAAATATTCTGAGAATTGTTACCACTCTGTTGCCTCGATAACTCTAGCTGAGGCTAATACACTTGAAGTTAAAAATTCTTTTGTGACACTAATTACTGAAGCAAACCTGTCATACTTGGCCCCGGAAATAATGAGCCTTGTAGGGCGAGAAAATGCTTTAACCATCATTTCGGTTAACGGCGGTGAAATTGGAAAACTACAAGCGTTAATAGACGACGGTAGACTTTTTATTCTCCAAATGCCAGCTGCACCAAAATATTTTTCGTTTATTCCGACTATTGTTGCGGGTCAGTTTTTGAGTTACTTTCAGGCTATTGAGTTGGATAAGCGAACAAATTACTTCTCTAAGATGATTGAGTGCTTAGATTCTAACTTAGACTTGATGGAGTCCATAAGCGAACTTGGAAAAGCTATAAAGGCGGGATATTTAAACCAAGGATATTCAGTTATTGAACTCCATGAACTGCATCGCAGGTTAGAGCGTTATGTGAATAATGATGGTGACGAAAGTATCCGCACGGAGGCAAAGCATTCGTTAACTAGGCTTGCAGAATTATCTAGGAGGACTATTGATACAATTAAGCATCAAGCAAAGACTATCACTGTAGGTGCAGTAAGAGGTAGCTCTTTGGAGTCCGAGCGTTTTGTGGCTTCGCCTCTAATTACAGCAGAAACTGTTGCCATTAATGATTCAAAGTTGTCCTCCCTCGGACTTTTAAGCGATGGTCTCTTGGTCTCCCAGAAGGGTGTTGAAAATCTAAATTTGCTAGGAGATGTTGAGATAATAATTTCCTTTCAAGGCCTAGATGAGTCGATTGCATATAATGTGATCAATTATATTAACGGGTATGCTGGCCAATTTGGGGTCCAACAAAAAATCAGATTAGCGCAGCCCTACGACTATCAACAAAAGGACAACGACCAGAGCGAGTATTGGATTATTCTAACTGATGGCAATTTTTCTGGGTCGTATGCCCATCTTAGTAAAGATCAGTATTTATCATTTGATTTTGAGCAATGGGAACCAGGGAGTGTAATTAGGTCCTGTTTTGGTGGTGCGATAGATCAACAATCTAATTATACCAAGGCAATATGGAGCTTTCTGTTGGGAATACTGCTCTCCCGTAAGCTCATTCTTGGTGATGGCACAAAAACAAATAAGTCAGATGAATTTGTACAAAGAATCGATTCTGATACATTAAAAGAATTAGATTTGTTAATTAGCGCTTTAAGTTACATCGAGAAAAATGAATTGATTGAGCACCAAGTTACATATGCAGCAAAGATGTTCTTAACACGAAAAAACTGGAAATCTATTGGCAGTGCAGATAATTACAATACAGCTAAGTATGCTGCAAAACATCTAATAACAGAGTTAGACCGCGCTTGTGCATTTGATGTTCTAGAAAATCATAAGCATATCGATATGTCGGCTGAATCTGCAATTTTAGTTTTTATATCAGGAATTTGGAAGCATGGGTATCAAGCAGACGCACTCTCTGAGATAAAGAAAATGTTAGCGCATAACAGTCTACCCATAATCTTGACGGATCTTAATGATAATCGCTTTGATAACTTCACGGTACTAGTGACCCATGGAAGTGGCAAGACTAAAGAGGTCGGTGTTCCTGTTATAAAACTTCCGCGAGTGTCGTTGCAATATTCATATCCTTTTAATGTGCTGTTACTTGATAAAATCACTGAAGCGATAAAATTGATCCGTGATTCTAAAAGCAGTGATTCATCACAAATATTGGCACTGGTTTCTGCAGATTTGGAGTTGGCAAATGCAAATCTTTGGAAGTGATGGTTTTCGTTGTAAATTTGGTGAGAATTTCATGACACCAAAATTTATCTATGAGTTTGCTAACTCTCTAGGTGATTTTTGTCTTAATAACAAGCTCTCAGATCCTGTCCTCATTGCTAGAGATACTAGAGCATCTGGGATAATTCTAGAAGATTTGATTTCTGGGATTCTTATGTTTAAGGGAATTAGAGTCGTACTATGTGGAGTGCTTCCTACTCCAGGACTTTCGACTATTCTGGAAACTGGACACTATTCGTTAGGTATTATGATTACGGCCTCTCATAATCCTCATTTTGATAATGGGATAAAACTTTTTAATGCTAATGGTTTCAAGTTACAACAGTGTGATGATGCCGAAATTGAAAGAGGAATTTTAAACCCTAAAGAGATGAGTTATGCGGGCATCTATGGTTTTGAAGGTAAGACTAGTATTGATGCCGGCCAAATATACTCCAATTCAGTTTTAAATAAATTCGCCCCAACTAAGTTAAATAATTTAATTCTAATAGATTGTAGTAATGGAGCATGCAGTGAGCCAGTTCAAGCTAGCTTAAATAGTTATGAAAATATTCATTTCGTTAACTCGAATCCTGATGGATTAAATATTAACTTAAATTGTGGTGCGCTTGAGGCCGAAAGGTTGCTAGAACTGGTTCGTGGTGGGGGGTATGAGTACGGGGTGGCTTTTGACGGTGACGGTGACAGGGCTGTTTTTGTGAGTGCAGCTTATGGTATTATTGAAAGCGAGAAATTACTATACTTATTTTATCAAATCTTGAAGTCCACATGCCATTCTAATGTTGTGGTGGCAACAGAAATTTGTAATCTAGCATTAGCCCATAATTTACAGGCCATTGGTGTTGATTTGATTGAAACTGAGGTCGGAGACCGCTTTGTAACAGAAGAAGTTCGAGCTAGGAACGCTGTAATTGGGGGCGAACCGTCGGGCCACTATAATTTCCCGGCAAGCAGCAAGTGTATGGATGGATTCTTAGGGTTAATGCATTTTCTTCAGGTTCTTGAGAGCTATGGAAGTGATTTAACTAATCAACTTTTTGCTCTTAAGCACTATGATAGGGTAGTCAAAAACATCTATATTAATGAGAATGATGACATTAATCTTCAGGATGTCCAGAAAGAACTGTCTTTAGAGATTAATTCTGCTGAAGAAAAATTAGTTATTAGGCGGTCCATATGGGATCCAGTATTGAGAGTATATTATGACTATATGTATGTTAATAGATTTATTGAGATTGAAAAGTCGATACATAAATTATTGTCGAAATAAGGGCATCCTTTTGTGAAAGCGATGATCTTGGCTGCTGGCCACGGCGAGCGTATGGGCGCGGTAACGCAAAAAATCCCTAAACCATTAACAAAAGTTGGACACATGACCTTACTCGAGCATAATTTAAGAAGAGTTAAATCCGCAGGTATTATAGATGTGGTAATAAACGTTTCTTGGCTTGGAGAAAAAATAGCAAAATATCTTGAGGAAATAGATCTAGGTTTAAATGTCACTATTTTGGACGAAGGGGATAATATGCTTGGTACTGGAGGTGGTATAAAGCAGGCTCTTTCTGTTCTGGGAAAAGACCCTTTTTACCTAGTAAATGCTGACGTTTTTTCTGATTACAAGATTAATAGGTCGAAAAGCCTTAACCCTGGTGTTTTGGGGCATTTGGTCTTGGTTCCAAATCCACCCCACCACCAGAGTGGTGATTTCTGTTTAGAGGGAGCATATCTTAATGGAGGAAAAGATCAGCATTCGAATACATTTAGTGGTATCAGCTTGCTGTCTCCAGATTTACTGACCGAATGCGTCGGTGAAATTTTTCCTCTTGAGCCTGTTTTGGATAAAGCTGCAGAAAAAGGATTACTGACAGGAGAGATCCATAAGGGTATCTGGCTCGATGTGGGAACACCTGAACGACTAGTGGAGGCAGAGCGTATCATTTCACAAGATCAGTCTTAAGTAGGATTTTCCATTACACTAAACGAAGGAGGTTTACATGAAAAAATCAAAATTTACTGAGGGGATTACGAACCGAAGTAATAATATAATCCATCACCTCTTAGGCCTAGTAGGGGGACTAACGATAGGTGAAAGTATAACAATCTAGATATCTGTATAGGCTTGAATCTATTTTCTATATATAAGCCAATAAGTATAAAAATCAACGTAAGCACCATAAAAAAAATTCTACTAGCGACTAAGTTATTAGGGAAAAACAACAAACTGAATAAATATACTAGATTCAAAAAAAATAGGACTTTAATAAGTATAAAATTCTCTCTACTTTTGGCAAGATATTCGGAAAGAATTACAAAAAAAGTAAGTAAAAATAATAGAGATGCATATATTAAGGTCCTAGTATTAAAAACATCTACAGTAAGAGTCGTTTCATAAAACCTCCTAGATACTTCAGAAATAAAATATGTAGGAACGATGTAATTGGGGGCGTAAGACATAAATAAGTTAAATATTATAGTCAACGCCGCTATAACAATTAAACAGTAGAAGATATTGTATTTTTTCACTAATAAAATGATTGGAAATAGTAAAATCGTAGCGTTATGAACTAATATTGAAATTAAAAAAATAAATAAAGCTTTTCCTAGTTTTTTGTCTGCTAGGCCCATCGCACAAATAGCAATCGTTACTCCAAGAATCTGTCGGTAATAATTATGCATTCCAACAATATAAGGATAAACAAGGAAGGCAGCAAAGTATAAATATTGTGCATTATGCAGCTTTATATGCTTTGGGAAGAAGGACTGAAGCAACTCAATTGATTTATAAAAAGTCAAAAAAAGAACAACATCCATAACGACAAACACAAGACCAAAGTTACCAATTACTTTATATAAAAGTCGACTTCCCACCCAAAATATGGGCTCCCTGAGATGATACGAGATGAAAGGACTTTCTAAAGCCATATTATAGCTGTATGAACCGATATCACCCCAAACCTGACTATTTGAAGTATAGATAGCCTCTTCTATCATTCCCCATCGAATAGAAAAGCTTAAAAAAACCATTATAATGAACCAAAATAGAAAGAAAGCACGTCGAGGAATTATTCGATGATCAAATATTAATATTACAGTCAGCCCATAAATTAATCCATACATTAATAGTCCCAAATTAATACTCCTTCAAAATTTATACGCCTTTTTTTTAAACACACAAGCTTTATCGCTAACTATTATTAATTATTGTTACTTGGAGACTAGATTAAAAAACAAACTAATCAACCTACAATTGTACTATTCAAACTCTCACTTCAGATGAAGCGCCTGTATTGTATTGTGCAGAATCAACTGCTGAAATTCATTGGGCAACCAAATCTAGGTTTTTCAAGTGGTCAAACATTCTCCCTAACTCCAGGTGACGAAGAGATACAAGTAGACAAGTAAAACTGGTAACGTTATAAGAGACAAGATTGCACTTTGCTTTTGATTTATTTGGTAGTAAACCACTGTTGATTATGCGAGCTATAATGACTTTAATATCCAACAATATACCAGGTAATCGAGGCCTAAGCTTCGTTAAAACTTGGGTATCATTTTCTGGGCGCCCATTCACTCTTTATTGAGGCTGCACTCGCTTTGAGTGTGAGTTATATAGAGCGTTAATTGTTAGAGTTTGAGCGGATTATTTCACAAGATAAGTTTTTTTAGATTCTAGGAGAAAAGTTAAGATACTGGGTATTTTTAACGTGTCTAAGTCTAAAAAGTGTATTTTACATATGAAGTTTGGAGTTAGATTAGGCATAGATGAATGGTGAGTTGCTCGTTCCGTTGTCTTGCTTTGAAGATTTGATAAACCATAAGGGCTATAGGATATTTTATGAGTGAAGTTGGAATAGGAATTATTGGTGGAGCTGGGTTTATCGGCAGTCGCCTAGCTAAGCGATTTGATAGCATAGGGCTAAAATATTTAGTATGTGACATTAATACCGAAGATCGGTCTGACAATATAATTTATCTTGATGTAGAAGATGAAAAATCACTTGATCAACTCGGTGGATTTAAATGTATTATAAATCTGGCTGCTGTTCATCGAGATGATGTAAGGCCTTTAACTCGTTATGATGATGTTAATGTTCAGGGGGCCGTCAATGTCTGTAAAGCGGCCAGAAAGCATAATATAAGTAAGATTATTTTTACGAGTTCTGTCGCGATATACGGTTTTGCTCCTGCAGGCACTGACGAATCAGGCGAACCCAATTATTTTAATGCCTATGGGCGTACTAAATTTTTTGCTGAGGGGATCTATAAAGAATGGCAGGCTGAAGATCCAGATAACCGTAGTCTTGTGATCATAAGACCAACTGTTATATTTGGGGAAGGGAACAGGGGTAATGTCTACAATTTGCTAAAGCAAATTTCGGCTCGCAGATTTGTGATGTTCGGTGATGGTAAAAATAGGAAGTCAATGGCCTATGTTGAGAATATCGCAGCTTTTCTTGAATATTGCCTATCATTTGATTCCGGTTTGTATGTTTACAATTATATCGACAAGCCAGATTTGGATATGAACACTCTGATAACTAAGGCTAGGAAAACTTTGTTTGGTAAGAATAATGTTGGACTGAGATTGCCTGGGTTTTTTGGTATTTTTATTGGTTATGCAGCCGATGTTGTTGCTAAGGTAATTAACATATCATTGCCTGTAAGTAGCGTTCGAGTTAAAAAATTCATGGGTACTACTCAATTTGCATCATCAGTTGGTGATACGAGCTTTGTACCTCCACTAAGCCTTGAGGAAGGTTTAGCGCAAACGCTTCGTTATGAATTTCTCGAGGATAATTCAACTAAGAGAACCTTTGACACTGAATAAGCTGTCTAAAAGCTCCAGTTGCTAAGGTATTTCATGGCGGTCGAATCTGTCTGCTAGCCCCCTATAAACTTTATCTTTTTTATGTCTTCACCTTGCTCCAATAAATCAAGTACCGCTCTTGCTTTGAATATGAGTTATATAGGGCATCAATTATTAGAGTTAGATTATAATATTAAAATAAATATAGCTCAATGTGGTATTCGTTTATTAAGTGATTAGTCATAATCTCTGTACTATTTTTTGTATATAATAAGCGCATTTATAAGTTAATATAGTATGTTTAATATTGTTTCAACTTCAATTATTATTCCAGTCTTATTTGCCTCAATCAGCGCTTTTCTTGCTATAAATCTGCTTCGACCTTATGCAATAAGCATTAATCTTACAGATAATCCTAATGATCGAAAATTACATTCTGGCTCAGTCCCACTTATTGGTGGAGTTGCGATGTTTTTTGCTATAGTGGTAAGCATCTTAGTATTGCCAAATGATTTGTATGACTTTAATTATTTTTTACTGGCATCAATGATTTTAATAGTAATTGGAGTTTTGGATGATTATCGCGAGATCTCTGTCACGCTTCGTCTTTTGTTTCAAGGTCTTGTTGCATTGATTATTATTTTAGGCGGCAACTTGAGTATTTTATCAGTTGGGAACCTATTTGCAACTGGTGAAATTCTACTGAATGGATGGTCTTACTTTATTACAGTGATAGCAATAATTGCAGCTATAAATGCTGTGAATATGGCAGATGGGATTCATGGCCTTGCTGCAGGAAATAGTCTAATTACTTTTATTGCTATTTTGCTCCTTTCCTTTGGCAAAATGTCTCATCAAGATTTATGGATTCCACTTCTATTTTGTTCAGTTCTGCCAGTCTTTTTGATTTACAATCTTTGTTTAGGAGTACCTAAAAGCAAGCGCATTTTTATGGGGGACGCGGGAAGTATGTTTCTTGGGATGGCTATTGTCTGGTTATTATTAGATTTTTCCCAGGGAGAGAATTTAATATTTAAGCCTGTAACAGCATTGTGGATATTTTCGGTTCCACTTATTGATATGGTTGCAGTTTTTACCCGCAGGTTAGTATCTGGCACATCACCTTTTAAGGCGGATATATCACATATGCATCACATACTTCTGTGTCAAGGCTTTAAACAGAGAAATGTCCTTCAGATAATAGTATTATTTTCTTTATTAATGGCAGTAGTTGGAATCTTAGGTGAGCAATTCCATGCACCCGAATGGGTAATGCTTCTTGGATTTCTAATGACCTTTGTAGTTTATTCTTTTTGGAGTAAAGCAGCTATTAGAAACATACAAATTCACTCGTAAGATTCTTTGTTGGAATTTTTTCTGAGGTCAATGAGCCGAATTAATATACAACCTTATTTGATTAAGTAATTAAATGATTCCTTTTTTTCTAGCATGGAAGTTGGTTGCTTCTATATAGCCCTTGATGTCTCCACAATCAAAACGTTTTCCTTTGAATTTATAGGCAATCACTTTACCTTGTTTGGCTTGAGTGAGAAGTGCATCGGTGATTTGAATCTCACCACCATTGCTCGGCGCCGTGTTTCGAAGAATATCGAAAATATCAGGCGTTAGAATATAGCGTCCAATAATTGCCATGTTGGTTGGCGCATCGTTTGGTTTGGGCTTTTCAATCATATCGGTTACACGATAGGTATCCTCCGTATCATCAACTAAGTTACCATCAATAATTCCATATTTGCTGGTTTGATCCATTGGCACTTCTTCAATGGCCACAACTGAGCATTTATGCTGGTTGTATATTTCAATCAATTGAGAAATAACTCCGCTTTCATTACAAACACACAGGTCATCTGCCAGAATTACAGCAAAAGGTTCATCCCCAATAAGGGGTTCACCTGTAAGTATGGCGTGACCTAGTCCAAGAATTTGTTTCTGGCGAACATAGGTAAAGGTCGAGCTCTTAATTATCTCTTTTATTTCCATTAGGTGGGACTCTTTTGAAGTACCACTTAATTGCATTTCTAGCTCAAGTGCATTATCAAAGTGATCCTCAATTGCTCTCTTGCCCCTACCTGTAACAATTGCCATGTTAGCTATGCCCGCAGACAGAGCCTCTTCGACTCCATATTGTAATAAAGGTTTGGTTAGTATTGGCAGCATTTCTTTGGGTACTGCCTTGGTAGCAGGTAGAAAACGAGTTCCATAACCAGCTGCAGGGAAAAGACATTTTTTAATCATTTATTACTACTTTATGTTTTTTATAAGAATGTTTTACCAGACAAAACATTATGTTGTTATGGGTATTGATATAAATTTGATAACCAATAAAACTAAATAATATAAAGCTCAAAAGATGATAAACATAAGAGCTTATTCACCGATCGATAAAGAAATGACTGATCATTACTCATAGTTAAGAGAATCTGATAGTTGAGATTAAATTACTTGCAGTTAGGATTTTTAATCACCAACTTAAAATGTGAAGTCTGTAAAAGAAAAGTTATTTAATTAAAGATTGCGCAAGCTTTGATGCATTGAAGACATTAGTAATATCTACATCAATACAGTTTTCCTTTTCTTGACAAAAATTCATAAAATCCTAAGCCTAACCTAAAAATCCTGGTTAATGATTATTTATAGGAATGTCAATAATCCATTTTTCTAACTTTGGCTTATAAATTCTTATTACCCATTCCTTCTTTATAAGGTTTATTAATGAGGTAAAGAGTGGTTTAATACATCCTCAATATCACATATTTCTTGAGGTATTTCTGTCTTGATACAAATTACAGCTACACCAACTCAATAGTTGCACTTTCTACATCCATTACTATCATTGACTTGTAGAGCATTGAATAATACTTTGACATATCTTTGACACTGTTTTTTCATAGACTTGTGTGATTTCCAGTCATTTTGATTGTCATGTGTTAAACTTTGATATACTTAAAGTACTAAAAACCCTCCCAAGAACTTTTTTTACAAAATCTATTGAATCTCGCTAACTTATTATTAAATTAGACTTCTCTTGAGTTTAATTCATGCAGATAATTTTTTTTAGCATAATCTAAATTTCCTCTTTCGCCGGCTCCATCAAAATCATCATGACTGAGCTTAGTTATACTATGAAATCCTAAAATAAGTTTTTGATTAAGTGTTAGGTTTTTAAGAAGATTGGTATCTATGTTTTTAGTATAATTATATTTTTGTTTAATATGCCATCTGCAATAACCGAAAAAAAATTTCCATCTTGTCCTATCTGAGTAATTTGGCGAAGCAGAGTGCCATAAACGTCCGTCGTAAATCATTAAATCTCCAGGTTGTAAAACAAAATTAAATTTATTATATTTTTCTAGATCTCTAACATAGTAATCAAACAAATGTGATCCAGGTACACAAACAGTGCAACCATTATTCTCATTACTTTCTTCTAAAGCTAACGCAAATTGTAACATAGTAACTTCTTTTGAATTAGATGGAGGATTTCTATCATCTCTATGAAATGCAAGTGAATCTTTACAACTTGAACGAGCTATAGACATATTAAGTGAGTAATTTGGCAAGTCTTCTGGCATTGATCTATAAAAGATATCATTCAGAAAATATTTACAAAATTTTTCTATAGTTTTATCAAAGATAATGTTGCAAAAATTTATAGAATTTTTATGAGGAGTTAAAGTTAACTTAGAATCAATTATTTCATTTCCAGTAGTGGCTCTCATTTTAATTTGATTGAAAGACTTTGCTTCTTCTAAGAGTGCATTAGTGTCATCTTTATTGTTAAAATTTCTAATGATTGTGTATCCTTGAGATTTAATTTCTTTACAATGTTTCTCAAAAATTTTATGTTCCATAATATTAGTGCTTGTTATTTAATTCTATTAAATTATATCAACAATTCATCATCACGATACAAGGCTTCCTAGTAAATTATTTTTCAGTATGAACAATAAAACTGGTAACTTAAATTACAGGAATTAACTGGAAGAAATACTGCAAAGGCTTGATCAACCTTGTCATACAAAGAGTGATTAATACAATGTAAAAGGTAAACTGATTGTTAGAATTTAACTATCTTTTAAGGTTGGCCTAACACATGCCAAATGCGATAACATCAATTCTGCTTTTAAAAAGTCGTTGGCGTTATCAATATCACTATATCTGTCTTCACTAATTTCAATACCAGCGATATTGGCTCCACTCATGCTTCGTAAGCCTGAAATGGTATTTTCTCTCATAACTTCGATAGCTCCAGTTTGCGCCCACACCTCTGGTAAGTCTTGTCTAGCACTATTATATGGTTCTGGATCATTAGTTAGTTTCAGTAGTGGTATCATAAAATCTGAGTTATCTTTTTTCCACATTTTATATGGAGTTGTTGTCGGGATACATATTGATCTAACAGAATCTATTAAGTCATTTGATTTGATAATTTTTATAGCCCTTTGGATATCTTCAACAAATCTGATTGGTGACGTGGGTCGAAGGTTGATTACAAAGTCAGGAATATAATTTTCATTATTGCGCAACCACTCAAGGGTGTGCTCGAAGCAACCAATATCTCTACTGCCATCTTCTGCTAGGGTCGGTGGCCTCAAAAATGGAACCTCGGCCCCATAACTTTGTGCAATATCTCCAATTTCTTTTGTGTCAGTAGAACATATCACTCTTGTAATTTCTTGGGTTTGTAGTCCTGCAGCAATGCTGTAGGAAAGCAGCGGGTGCCCATTCAATGGTAGAATATTTTTTTTGAGAAGGCCTTTACTCCCACTCCGCGCTGGAACTATTGTTAGAATTTCCATATTTTAGATATGGATGTCATTGTCGTCATAGTTGTTGAAATACTGTATTTTGATATGTTGGGGATAGTGGCCCTTTATATCCTTTATTAATACTGGCTCTTCATATGCCTCTGTGGTTCCATCATACATATTAATAATGTTTGAATTTAAACCATAGACTTTCCCGGTAACAAGTTTTTTCAGTATATGGAAGTCTAATAAGTGCATTTTTGCCTTCAGTATATCCTGCTTTGCATAACCGCTACTTCCAACAAAAACAAAATTTGATGTGTAATGGATAAATTCATTTCTATGAATAATTTCTGGTAAAAAATTATTATCAATAAAAGATAAGTCGTCAAACCCAGAGAACAATATAATTGTACCTTCTTTTTTTGTAAGGCTCACTGTTGTTTTATATGCATCATTATCTGACGCGGCCATAACTGACACATCAGACAAGGTTTCACTATCCCCATCTATGATCCTGATATTTTTTACATCCATAAAAATATTCTTAAGCACACTGCGTCTTACAACATTCTTTTCGATTATATTTATCTTATTTTTTTTGTTTATTTTATTAACATAAAGAGCATGCAAGCACCCAATAGGTCCGCCACCTACAATGTTAATTTCATTTACACCTGAAGTGTAGTCAAAACTTATCTTCTCCCAAGAGCGAATAACACATGATAACGGCTCTAGAAAGGGTGCTATTTCTAAATCAATCTCAGAGACATCATATAACTGGCTCTTTGGCACAAACATTTGTTTGACAAAGCCACTGGGGGTGTTTTCATCTAAGCCAGCATGTCTCATGTGGCCACATAAATTTTCACTATTATTGTGGCATGCTGGGCACTTTATTTTCTCATTTCTAGTTAAACAATTTGAATGAGGCAGGAGCGCATAACTTTTTTCTAAATAATGTTCACCGTCGATTACTCCAACAGCTTCATGCCCACCAACAAAGGCATTTGAATCAGTGTGTGATTTGGTTAAATTAAACCTCCGTCGTTCTGAATTGCAGACAGAAGACACTGTCCACGTAGTTTTGACTTCAAAGGAATCCTTTTTATCAATACTGATATCCTTTATAAAGACACTGTCTTTAGGCTTAATTATTAGAGCTTCTGTTGTTAGGGTTTCCATATAGACTGGCCTCAATTTGTATTTATAATTGATTGAATTACTTTTTGAACATTTAAGCCATCGGCAAAAGTTGCAGATTGTACATCTTCAAAGCTACTGTTTTCAACTTTTTTTGCAAAATTATAAAGACAATGCACGTGAGGGCGTAACCAACCCGCAGAAACTTTTTCTGGAGGAAAATCAGAACGGTCATGGGGGTTTGTAAAAACTGGGATTGTTTGATACCCTGCAGGGGCATATTCTTTGCTAAAATATTTAATGAAGTTCATACTTTCTAGGTTCCACTTAACTGAACCATATTCACCATGAACTTCTATCCGTAGGTCATCAATACTACCAACTGACAACCGGGAGACTTCAATATAGCCATCCGCTCCCATCTCAGTTTCACAGAAAATTTGAGCCATATCATCCACTTTTCTAGATGGATATTTAGTTGTAATTTTTCCTTGTGTACTCTTAATCGGTCCAAGTAAATACAATACCAAGTCCACAACATGAGGCCCAAGATCTAATAACGCCCCTCCAATACCCTCTGATAGCCTCCACGACATTGGTCTTTTTTCTGCATAACTTCCATGGAGATACATAACACGGAATTGAAGTATCCTCCCTAATTTTTGATTTTCAATAAAGCTCTTAATTAAAGAAACAGCGGGAAGAAACCGATACTCAAACACAGCATTTGCAATAATAGATTTATTTTCTTGAGCTAACTTTGTCATTGTCAAAGCTTTCTCAAGATTTATTTCTAACGGCTTTTCGCACAAAATATTTTTATTAGCTTCTATCGCAGGAATTACATGAGTAGAATGAATATTATTGGGCAAGGCAACATAAACAGCGTTAATTGATTTATCTTCCAGTATAGTGCTGTAATCTTGGGTAACTTTATCGAATTGATACCGCCTTGTTAAAGAAGCCTGGTCCGCATTCTTGGAAACTAAAACATTAGAAATATTTACTTTAGGAGCGTCCGGGTAAAAGTGTTTTAATGACTGCGCGGCATAAGCATAAACTTTGCCCATAAAACCAAAACCTAAAATCGCAATATTTACATCAGGCAAACTAAAATCTCCTTATCCAAAACTCCAAATTTACTCATTAGTTTTTAATTGTCCTAGATAAAGTTGAAACTTCTTCCTCGTAAAGAGTTTTTTCCGCAGACCCTAGCGCCAAATAAAAATCTCTGACATTTTTGCATAGAAGATGCATCCCCCTAAGTTCAAGCGACATCGCTTGGTCAGTGCCCCACATAGCTCTATCTAAAGTAACATGAACTTCGATAACTTTGGCACCATAAGCTGCTGCCATAGCAGCCATTGTTGGGGAGGTGTGATGTGACGACAAGCCCACGTTTAATTTAAATCTTTGCTCAAGAAACTTAATTGCACTTAAATTTAAACGATCTGTTGGAGTTGGATATTGACTTGTACACTGAAGTAAAATTGTTTTTTTCTTATCTAGGATTTTGAAAGCTTCTTCAAGATCATCAATAGACGTTCCACCACAAGAAATTATTACTGGCATCCCAGTTTCAGCAACAGCCTCAATAAAGCGTAAATCCTTAGATTTATCTGACGGAATTTTTATAAAAGGGTTATCATATTTTGATAAAAATTTTACCGATTCAACGTCCCAAGCTGAAGCCGCCCAGTCAATCCCAATGTTACGGCAAAAATTATCTATTTCATCATATTCTTTTTTTGAAAACTCTATTTTCTCCTTGTAAGAAAAATAAGATATGTTTCCCCAAGGAGTAACCCTAACTTCATCCCTTTTACTTTTAGGAACACACAATTCGGGGACGCGCTTTTGAAACTTAACAACATCAAATCCAGCTTCCTTTGCCTGTAAAATTAATTTTTTGGCAAGGTCGATATCCCCATTATGATTTATTCCTATTTCAGCGATTAGGTAACATGGTTGCAATGGCCCGACCTGTTTTCTATTTAATTCTACAATCATTTTTGATCCGTTTACGATATTATTATTTTTGATTTTATCATGCTTTACAGGTTACTTTAAAACTGTTAATGGCTCAATTTCCCAATCTGAAAAAAAATCTCTACAAGCTCTTAACTCTTTATTGCGTCATTCGCACTATGTTTTGGTAAGATGTAAACCTCACCCAACAACAATAAAGCACTCCAGTCGCAACTCACTGTATTTCTTTGAAGAGATTAAAGAAGATAAAGGGCTAAACAGGGTGGAATTAAAAAACCTTAAATTTTAAGGCAGGTGAAACGTAATCTTTGACTTTAATGAAAATAGGGTCTGACGCAATTCCTCCTCCTGGGCTTAGTTCAATTAAATTATTAGCTGGAAAAAGTTTTTTTATAATTTTAGTATGAGTTGTACTTTGACCTTTAATATTTATTGGAATATCTGTTAACTCCCAATTATCGTAATAACCATTCTCTGGTATTGCCCTATAAATAATTAAATCCTTACTTGACTGAATCCGAATAGTATCAGAATAATGTCTAGGTATTTGTACAAGATACAAGCCTTCCAAACGATTATCACCTATTAAGTCAGAATATAACCTATCCGCAAATACGGGTATTTTTTGTTTATAAACAGTGATGACTAATTCATTACTTGAATATATGTAAGGCTTTTCCTTGTCATTCCAAGCCCATTCACTCATCTGCGGAAAAGGGAATAAGAAAAGCCTGTACCACTGAGCTCCAATTATTAGCCCAATAACAAATATAAAAAGTAAAGTGCGAATCGCTTTTACCGTGTCTTTGCGTGATGTCATAATTATAATTTACCCTAAGTTTTGAGGTTAGTCTAATTCATCATTAAAGTACAACTTGTGCTAATTAAAAAGTGGGGATAATATAATCCTTGCTTGGATCATGATTAATAAATCTTTGGCATAAAGCATATTTACTAATACTTGATCGAGCTGATGGTATCGTTTCTAGAACATCTGTCAAATAAGAAGGCAGCTTTACGCTAAACTTGATTTCTAAAATTTGATTGTTATTTAAAAAAACAGGGGATTTCGCAATATTGTTTAGCTCAAATAAATTTGTATGTGTATTGTAAGTTCTTAATTTTTTATCAAAAGTAATTCTAATATTTCCATATGGTAAATAATAAGCCTGCCTATCATATTCAACAATCACTCTAGGTTTATATGCTTTTGATTTCAATTTGATAGCAATCAACTTTGCCAGTTCATTGTCAAATGCACAAGGATCGTAACAACCGATACCTAAATCTACCGCATCAGTAATTTCGATTTGAGTGGAATCTTTTGCAATAACAGTTCCATTTCTTTTCTTTGTCTCTAATTTAATAGCAGAATGGCTATGATTGTAGAGTCGAATTCTGTGTTTTTCTCTAATCAACACACCATCAAGTTTTTCATTTAAGTCATCATCATTTGGCGTCTCAAAATACAAACTCGTAACTGTATAATCTTTAGTTTTAGAGTCTGCATACTTGTCTAATTTCATTAATGATTTTAAAATCGTACTGAGTTTATACACATCAGCATTATTGATAAAATACTTATATTCCTGCCTTTTGATACTTAGAGTGCTCATTCAGCCCACCCCTCTGAAAATTCCTTAATTAAATTTTCAGAATAAAAAATAGGATTACTCTCAACTTTTAGATTTAACATTTTGGTGCTGGGCAGCGTATACAGGACCGGATTATTGTATATTTTTTTCTTGATATACATTGATATATCAATTTTATTTTTGTTGAAATGATTTTCATCGACAAAAGCTTGAGAGCCATCTTTAACTGCAATA
>Ga0075444_10000113_pt1 | contig 43980 bp, 41 predicted proteins | sample CoawatmetaG01DNA_FD_76836 | JGI IMG/M metagenome (GOLD analysis project Ga0075444, IMG submission 76836) | Marine microbial communities from the West Antarctic Peninsula - Coastal water metaG017-DNA | ecosystem: Environmental > Aquatic > Marine > Coastal | place: Atlantic Ocean: West Antarctic... | reverse complement strand
GATTAACTCTTACATTTACTTCCAACATATTTTAATTATATCTGCTTACATATTATATTGAACATAATTAGTGAAAAAATGCCATATAACTTGTATTATAATTTTTAACATCAATTAAGGAGTTATTTACATTTCTTTATTACAGAATATTGTAAATAAGATGTTATTTCTATTGTAAAACTATTTATCAAAAAATCACAGCTACCTTAATCTCTGGTAAAACAATACTCACTTATAAAAAAGAGAGAGAAAGAATTGATTAATAAATGCCTTTTCCCTGCGGCGGGCTATGGAACTCGTTTTCTTCCTGCTACCAAGGCAATTCCTAAAGAAATGCTTCCAATTCTTACAAAGCCTTTATTGCAATATGGTGTTGAAGAAGCTATTTCTGCAGGTTTAAAAAATATGGCAATTGTAACAGGCAGAGGTAAAAGATCAATTGAGGACCACTTTGATAACGCTTTTGAACTTGAGTTTCAACTTACTGGAACTCCAAAAGAGCATTACTTAAAAGAAATAAAGAGAATTATTCAAGAAGCTACCTTCACTTATGTTCGCCAACAAGATATGCTGGGACTGGGGCATGCCATTCTTACTGGACAACCTTTAATTGGTAAAGAGCCTTTTGCAGTAATTCTTGCAGATGATCTTTGTGATACTTTGGATTATGATGTCGTAATAGCCCAAATGATTAAAATTTACAATAAATACAAATGCTCTATCATCGCTATTCAAGAAGTACCTCTTAATGAAGTAAATAAATATGGAATTATTAGTGGGACATTAATAGATAATTCAAATGATATATTCAAGGTAAATAATTTAGTAGAAAAGCCTGATATAGATAATACTCCCAGCAATATGGCAATCATTGGTCGATATATACTTACACCAGATATTTTTGAAATTCTTAAAAATACCAAACCTGGAAAAAATGGAGAAATACAAATTACAGATGCCTTACTTACTCAAGCAAAACAAGGTAATGTTATTGCATATAAATTCAAAGGTAAGCGTTTTGATTGTGGAAATATTGAAGGATATCTTGAAGCTACGAATCATTATGCAAAAAAAATAGGTCTAAATATTAGGTGAGTATTTTATGATTACTGAAAACTTATAGAAGCGAAATTATCTTGATGATACAATTTTATTTGACCCAGGAGGTGAGCAAGGCTTAAGAATTTTATTTCTTTTTGACACTGCTATAAGCTCTTCGCTTGCACCAATAAGATCGAGATGATGAACTAACCAAGTTAAAGATAGTTTCCTTGAAAAGATATTGACTAATGTACAAAAAATAAGCTTTATGTCTAGCAAAAATGATTGATTTTCAATATATAACAGACCCAATCTACTTTTCCATGGTCTAATCAATTGATTATATGCAAGATTTGGGTTACTTCTTCCATTTAATATTTCCCCTTCATCTGCAAAAATAATTGAAGAAAAATCAGTAATTCCAGGTCTTACTGAAAGTAATATTTTTTCTACAGATGTATACAAATCAGTTTCAGTTTTAACATTTGGCCTTGGTCCAACTATACTCATATCCCCAATAAAAACATTCCATAACTGAGTGATCTCATCCATCTTGTATTTACGAATAAATTTACCAATTGGGGTAATTCTAAGATCATTCTCACTCGTTGAATCAACACCAGATTTATCGGCACCAATAGTCATTGATCTTAATTTAACCATCATAAATGTCTTTTCGTTCTTTCCAGACCTTGGAGCCACATAAAAAGGAATTTTTTTATCTTGCCTCCATACTAAGAATATTACTATTAATAAAATAGGGCTGGCAATAAGAATCCCAAAAAATGATGCGATGATGTCAAAAGATCTTTTAATCATCCTCTATAAAACTGATATATTTGATCACAAATATAATCAACATCACTATTGCTTAAAAACATATTCATTGGAAGCATTATACAATGTTTAAAAAAAGCTTCGGCATTAGGTAAGGACTGATTAAAGCCCAATTGTGTAAACTGATGAATTGCCTTTCCACCCCATTGAATAAGAGTACCAATATTTTTATTGCTTAAAAAAATCTGTAATTCATCTCTTTTATCTGCCTGTAATTCATAGTTCTGATAGACATCAAAATTATCTGAAATTAAGCTTGGAGCAACTGGTAATTTTAATTCTTCAAGGCAACCCAAGCGATCCTGATACATTTGAGCTAATTCTCTTCTACGTCTTATTACATCATCGTAAGACTTTAACTTATAACTTAGAATTGCAGCTTGAATATTGTCAAGCCTTGAATTCCTTCCCCACCTTCTAACCACTCCATCTTCATCACGTCCATGGTCATGAATTTGATATATCTTTTCATAAAGCTCTTTCTTATTGACTAGAACAGCGCCTGCATCACCAAGACAACCTAGGACCTTGGCGGGGAAAAAACTAATATCAGATGCTAATCCAAATGTCCCAGCATGTTGATCCTTATATCTTGCACCTAGAGCTTGGGCTGCATCTTCAACTATAAACAAACCATTTTTTTTTGCAATTGACATAATAGCATCCATATTGCAAATTCTTCCATTTAGTTGAGTTGGCATAATACCTACTGTATTTGGAGAAATTGAGTCTTGTATTGATTGGATTCCAATTAAATTATCATCTCCAATATCTACAGGAATTGGTATTCCACCCGCAACTTTAATTGCTGATGCAGTTGCCAACATTGTATGAGATGAAATAATAATTTCATCACCTGGTTTGATTCCAATTGCCTCTAAAAATATTTCCATACCATCTGTAGCATTTCCAACGCCAACAGAAAAATTTGAATCAGTAAAATTAGAAAGCTCACTCTCAAACTCAGATACTGCTTTTTGTAAAATAAATCCACCAGTTGATGAGACATTATCAATTATTGATAATAGCTCCTGCCTATCATCTAACCATAATCTAGGATATTCAAAAAATGGTACTTTTTTTTTAATCATTAATTCCTCTAAATAATTTATAATTTTAATATTTTTTTAGCAGCTTCGACCACTTCATCAACTGATGTATAGTATGCTTTTTCAAGCAATCTCGATGACGGGGCTGGGGTATCAGGTAAAGCAATTCTAACCGGCGAACTCTTTAAAACATTTATAGGCAAACTCTCAACTACTTTAGTAATTATCTCAGCTGAAAAGCCACCAGACAACCAACCAGAATCAACAACTAATAAATTACCTGTTTTTTTAACAGATTTAAGCATTTCTTCAGAGTCTAATGGATTTAATACCCGAATATCAATTACTTCAGATGAAATATTTTCATTTTTAAGTTTATTTGCAGCCTCTCTAGCAAGATAAGAGGCGTGGCCAGAGGCGATAATTGTTATGTCAGTTCCAGAAATACTAACAACAGGCTTTTGAGCTCTTAAATCAATTTCGTTTATCGGTAGTAATTCATCTTCCTGATCATACAACCACCTGTCATCAATATAAATGACTGGATCTGCACAAAGTACTGATGCAATTAATAAATCTCGAGCATCTGCAACAGTAGATGGCATAACAACACGTAAGCCAGGCACATGTGCAAACCATGCATGTAAGGCTTGAGAATGTTGAGGTCCTTGCTCACCACCTCGATTAATAATTGCCCTAATTGTTAAGCCAGGACTTGATTGTCCTCCTAACATATGTGACCATTTAGCTGCTTCATTAACCACAGAATCCATTGCATAAAGCATAAAATCCATACGGGGGTGAACTACAATAGGCCTCATGCCGGCCAATGATGCTCCTACAGCTGCTCCAGTACATGCAGACTCAGAGACTGGTGTATCAATTATGCGCTCACCTCCAAACTTTTTTTCTAAGTCTGTCATAGTATTACCGACATACCAAGGACTCCATAAGCCTTGGCCGATAACAAATACTTCAGGATAATTTTCTAATAAGTACTCAAATGCTGACAAGATAGCAGTACCATAATTTTTATTATTTTTCATTTAGTTAGCTTCGTGAATATACATACTTTAAATTTACATCAGACGATGGATATGGGTCATTCATTGCTTTATACCAAGCAGAATGTATTTCCTCACCAATTTTTTGAATATATTCATCTTCTTTGACTTTACTCCACAAATCATGTTTTATCATGGAGTTAGAAAGACGAGAAATAGGATCTTTCATTTTCCAATTTTTAATATCTTCAACTGATCTTTTAACGCCAACATCTACATCTTCACGCCAATCAACATGCCCATAAAATCTATAGGTTACTAATTCTATTATTCTAGGACCTTTTCCAGCCCTGATATCATCAATTAACAGTTTAGATGCATTAGCTACTTCAACTACATTATTTCCATCAACTAATGAGTATGGAATATTATTAGCAACTGCAAATCTTGAGATCTTATTGCTAGTCTGACGAAGTGAAATATGCATATGACTAGCAAATAAGTTATTTTCAATTACAAATAATATGGGGGCATTTTGGATTTTAGCTAAATTAAAAGATTCGTGCACAACACCCTCTTCTGCAGCTCCATCTCCAAAATAAGAAACACCAATATCATTTGTATCTTGAAATTTTGCGGCCATCGCCGCCCCAACAGCTAAAGGGACTGTTCCAGCAACAATAGGTACTGACCCATAAAAACCATTTGGTTTATCATATAAATGCATAGAACCACCCATTCCTTTTGAAAATCCAGTTTTTTTGCCAAGTACTTCTGCAAATAATCGATAATAATCTGGATTTAACGAAAGCAAATGAGAGTGGGACCTATGTCCACTAAACACACGATCAGTTTTTTTTAAATTCTTTGAAACACCTACAGCAACTGCTTCTTGTCCAGCTCCAAGATGGACTGGACCAACAATCAAACCAGATTTTTTCTCAATAGCAAGTTTTTCCTCAACTTTTCTTATAAGAATCATTAACTCCAACATTTTTAATAAGGATTTAAAATGTTGGCCTTTTAATTTAATCAAAGCAGGAATTTGTAATGGATCTGTTAAGTTTTCTAGTTCATTCTTCATATTTTCTTCACTATCATTGTAAATTTAAAAGCTGAATACTTTATATTAAAAATCTGATCAACCCAATTAGAAAATTTAAATAATAAATCTTCAGATAAAAATTTTGATAAAAGTGGAAATGTCCAAGTTATAAGACCAAAATATTTAACATCAATATTTCCAAATTTTTCACCATAATTATTAATTAAATCTACTGTAGGCATTCTTTTTAAAGTGCTTTTTGTTCTATCACCATATAAATAATGGATAAATCTATTAATTTTATATATAAGATTATGATTCAGGCTGTCAACTGAAATAAATACACCCCCTGTCTTTAGAACTCTATAAATTTCATTCATTACTTTAATATTATTTCCATAACTCAAACTACCAGCGCAACATACTACATCAAAAGTGGCATTTTTAAATGCTAACTGTTCCATGTCTCCTACTCTAGCATTAAAGCAATTATAAATCGCAAATTGTCTTTTCATTACTTCAACAGATTTTAAAGATATATCTGTTGAAATGACTTCACATTCCTGCTTAAGAAGAAATTTTGTATTTTCACCCATTCCAGCACCAATTTCTAGAATTTTTACATATTTTTTGAAATTAAATAATTCTCTATAGTGTAAATAAGGAGCATCAAGATACTTAGGTAATTTTTTGGGGCTATTGTGTCGTCTCGCAAGAAGCTTAATTGCACGAGAATCGTAACGCTTTAGTTCTTGAGATTTATCATTCATTTATTGCCATTCTCTCTAATTGAAAAACTAAGCCATCATAAACCTTATTAAACTCAAATTCATCATCATAAAGTTTTCTTGCATTAATTGAGATTTTTTTTTGTAAACGTTTATCTTCTATCAAAGTTTGAATACATTTTTTTAAAGAAAATTCTTCGTTATAAGTTAACCCAACTCTATGCTTTTGTATCAAATCTAAAACTTCGCCTCTCAAAGGACACAATATTGGAAGTCCCATTAATAATGAATCAACAATCTTATTAGGAATATTAAGTGTGAAATTTTGAGTATTTCTATATGGTGCAATAGTGGCAACCGACATTTTAGCTAAACTTTGCATTTTTACTGTATCAATCCAACCTGGAAATATTACATTATTAAGGCTACTCATCTTTTTTTTAACCTCATCTAAACAAGGTCCATGACCACAAAGAACAAATTGGCACTTAGGTAAACTATATGCTGCATTATATATTTCATCAAAATCAAATGCAGTAGAGAAAGTACCTACAAAAAAAACTTTTGGAATATTTTTAACAACACCTTTCGCATACCACCACTTTTTAGCAAATTCCAATGATTTATTATCTATTTCATTATTAATTGAAGTGAGCCTTACTATTCTATCATTTTCATTTGGAATTCTATTTGCAAAATCATATGACCAATTTAAAAAACTTTCTGACATTGAAGATATCGCACTAACATCAGTCAATAATTTTTTAGCCACCATAAAAAATGGATAAAAAACGATTATTGCAACAGGTTTAAAAAGTTTGGGAAAAGCATCTACAAAGATTGATGGCCACAAATCTTTTATGTCCAAAATCATTGGAATTTTTCTACTTTTTAACCATTTAGCTAAAACTGCAGCAGTTTCAATTGGAGGGTAACCAATAAAAGCAACGTCTGGCAAGCTCTCTTCACGAGCTAGTATTTTCTTAAGATTCCATGCCATATGAAGATGATCCAGCAGCCTTCTAAATCCAATATGTTTAGTGTATCCAAAACTAGGAATTAGCCTTATCTCTAAGTTCTTATTTATATTTATAATTTTGTATTCTTTAGTTCGATGATTTTTATTTTGATGATCAAAAGCAGAGCTCCACAAAACAACATTATGACCAGCTTCAATTAGTTTATTGCTTAAATTTATAGCTCTCATTGGCCTTCTATTTTCAATATCACAATGCAATGGTTCGCCAGTTTGAAAAATCCAAAATGTAAATTTACGACTCATTATGACTCATTTTTTAAGTTATTTTGATGCTTTTTAAATAAAATAAATCCTATTACCATGTAATAGAAAAAAGACACCTTTGGCTGCTCAATGAACATACCACCAAGTGCTGAAGCAGGTATGGCTAAAAACCACAATAATGACGAAACATAAAAAACTTGATGATTGATGCTTGCTTTAGAGTTTTTAAAAATAAGCTTATACAAGGTTAATAAAATATAAAAATAAATAAAGCCATAAACTAAGAAGCCACTAGCTCCATACCTATAATAGATGTAAGTATAAGCAGACTCAACATGCTCCATTTCCAGCTTTGATGGGCCATTCCCTATTAAAGTTGTTAAAAAGTTATTATTTGACTTCTCTACTGCAAACATGAATTGTTCAAGCCTTACTGAAGCCGAATCTCCAATTGAACCTGACTCAAATAATTGAATGAACTGAGATGTCAAAGAAGGATTATATTTAATAAAAGTATCAAAATTAATTACAAATAATCCAATCAATAATAAGTAAAGAAAAAAGAACTTGTACTTATTTACATTTTTAAGTTTTAGAAAGATAAAAGGCATTACAATAAAAAATATAACTAAAAAAGATAGCGCAACTGACTTAGATCCAGTCTTAACAAATAAATATGATGCAAGAAAACTAAGAATGAAAAAAAATATAGATTTTTGAAATACTGCTCGTATGAAAAAATAAAAAATAAAAAATAAGAGTACAAATGCACAATCATAGGGATTACCAAACGGAACCGTTAATCTATTAGATGCTACTACATTAAGTCCAGTATACAAAGAAGAAAATTGATCAAAGTTAAATAATTGAAAAAGTCCTAGGACCGATATTACAATAAATATTAATAATAACACTCTTTCTATAGATAAGTTACTACTTGCAAAAACGTAGAAAGAATAAAGCACTATTAAGGCATATAAAATTGGCTTGTGAAGTTCATATAAATCTCTAAATATAGGAATGACTTCTCCAAAAAAAACTCCATAACTCATTGATATAATGATTAAGAATTCAAGCAATATTAACGAGAAAAATATTATTTTTAATGGAGTAACGGTGCTAACAAAAAACAAGATTTTTTGATGCTGAACTAAAAAATGTAAGAGTAAGATTACTCCTAAAACCCCATTAACAAAAATAGCACCAATTGAGCCAACTGTATTTTCAAATGTTGGCACAATGAATACATACAAGGTTAGGCAATAAAATATTAAGCTACTCCTAATATAAATCATTAATTTTTTCTTCCCATTTATTTTTATATAAAAGCATAGAGCTTTTTATTTGAAAACCTAAAGATATTTTTTGTCTAGCATTTAGGGCAATTTTATTTAGTTGTTTTTGTGAAGAAAGTAAAAAAAAATTTTCTAAGTTAACATCAATTTTATCGAAAGTATATCCATTAACTTTTGATTCTATTAATTCATGAATCCCCTGAGTTTTAGAAGATACACAGACACATTTACAATACATAGCCTCCTTCAAAACATTTGGCAGCCTTTCACTATTTTTATTGGATGGAAAGAAAAAAAACTGTCCTAGAGCCATTCTTTTAAAAAGGTTATATTGACTCATATGCTCATAAAATTTTACTCGCTTAGTAAGTAATAATTTTTTCGTTAATAATTTTAATTTTAAAAGCTCAGGTCCTGAGCCAATAATATCCAAGGAGAAATCACCACCTCTATCTACTAATTTCTTTAGAACTTGAATTGTAATATCGAAATTTTTTTCTGGAACAAGCTTTCCTGCTGTAACAATTCTTCCTTTAATAAAGTCAATTCCAGATATTATATTATCAATATATTCAATATCAATACTGCGGTGTATAGTTTCTATATTTTTTTCAGAAATACCAAGCTCCAAAAGACTTGGGATATTTGAATAGCTATGAGTAAAAAGTAAATCTGATTCTAATGCAATAAATTTACTTATATTTAGTTTTAAATTTAAATCATAAGCACCAAGAAATGTAGATAACAAAATACTAGGCTTATATTGACTGACTAAATATCCTACTATTGAGGGATAGTGTCCCCAAAATAAATGAACCACATCTGGGCAAATTTTTGTTATTTTTTTATAAATAAAAAAAGACGATGGAATTAAAAATAAGCATTTCAACATTTCCTTTCCATTATTTTTTTCACTTGTGATAATCCATTTAATAAGGCCTAAAGTCTTTATCAGATGTCTAAACATCAAAAAAAATCCAAATAAAATATTAATAAAATTGCAATTAAATAAATTAATATGATGTAAATTTCGCTCATCAATCATTTGACTATATTTTTTATGTTGTGGCTTCATAGAAAACACAGAAACACTGACACCTAATTTATCCAGCATTAAAACATCATTTGATGCAAAAGTCTCAGTAGTTGCTGGGAATTGCATTGTTATATATACTACTTTCAAAATTTCCAACATATTTGGTATTTTTGAAATATCATGTTATAACCCCTCAATTATTTTAAGATATTTTTCTATGAATATATCTTCACTAAACAACTGTTCTGCATTTTTCCTACTATTATCGCCCATCAATTGTTTTTCATCATATGTTAATTTAGAAAATTTAACTAGAGTGTCACTAATGCTAGAAATGTCGTTAGGATCAAATAAATATCCATTCTCCATATCTATCACTAATTTTTTATTATCACATACGTTACTTGCAAGAATAGGCAGTCCACAGGACATTGCTTCACATACAACGTTAGGAATGCCTTCATAAAAAGATGGCAAAATTAGAAATGATGATTTTCTATAAATTTCAAGAATTGAATTACTTGGCCCATGCAAGAAAAATATATGACCTAAATTTAATCTTTTAATTTCACTAACAGCCTCCTTATAAATATTGCTATTTAAAACCTCGTCTCCATACCAATCTATCTGCATATCTAGTTGATGTTTTTTGAAAGCCATATAAACTGCATTTATAAAACCTATAATATTTTTTTGATTACTATATTTACCAACTGCAACAATTTTTAATTTATTCTCAAGGAGAGTATTTTTTTTGACAGCGGAAGGTGAAAAATATTCTAAATCTACGCAGTTATATATTGTTTCAACTTTTTTTAACCATGGCGCATTTTTATTAATAAGCATTTGATTTGAGTATGAATTTACAATAACATAATCAGATAGGAGATGAAAAAATCTGCGATATAGTAATTGCTTGTCATTACTTATATCTGCATTTCTCTCAGATATAATTAATTTCCATTTTTTATGTGGAATTGAAGATAATTCGGCCAAAAATACAGGGGTTTTTAGATATGATATTACCAAATCTTGGTTTAAAAGCTTTAAGGTTTTTCTGATTTTATAAATTCTAAATAATATCCTGGGCTCGTCTATACAAACATAATTTACTCCAGAATTTATAATATCAGGCAAAAAGAAATTTTGTGGATAATATGTAAGTACTGTAACCTCATGAGAAGCCTTATTAAGCAGCTTTGCAAGCATTACAATTTGCCTTTGAGCTCCTCCTGCACTTAGATTATCTATTAAACAGGTAATTTTCATGGATTTACCTACTTCTGTGAATCAAGCCAGACACCAAAACAAAATAATCGATAGATATTTCGAATTTCATTTTTTGGACTCAAGTTTTCTAAGTATTCACTCAATTTAATTTTATCAAACCAAAGAGTATCGCCCAACAGCATAATAATATCTTTAACAAAAGAATTAATTTCATTATTAGTTAGCATATATTCTTCGAGTGGGATACCAAAACCTTTTTTTTCAGCTTCTTGAATTTCTAGAGGTAAATATTTTTTTGATAAAGATCTTAATATATATTTACTTTTTCCATCTCTTATTTTATAGTTTGCATCAAGAGATAAGCCAAATTCAACCAGTCTATAATCTAAAAAGGGAGATCTAACCTCTAATGAGTATCTCATACTCATTCTATCCACCTTCCTTAATACATTGTCTACTAAATATAAAGAAATATCTCCTATCTGTGCTTTTTGTAATGAACTAAAACTTTCTGCTCCTTTAAGTAAATTACGCATAATTTCAGGATCAAACATGTCATTTGGATTCCTATTTTCATTTAATAAGCCATCAAGACTAGCATCTTGAGGATATATATGTGTCCAGGCCGACCTAATAGAAGAACTCAATTTTAATCTACCGCCAATATTATGAATTTTTTTATTTTTTGAAAAAGATAATATTTTTCCAATTGAATTTGGAAAAATATCAGGCATACTATCAATCCATCCATATTTTAGAGTTCGTGGATACTCTCTATATCCTGCAAATGACTCATCACCACCATCACCACTTAGAATAACAGAAACGTCTTTTGATGCCTCCTCACAGACTAATGATGTTGCAAGTGCAGATGGATCACAAAAAGGTTGATCAAAATGAGCTATCGTCCTAACTAATTTAAATATTGTAGGAACATCAGCATCATGAATTTTCAATTCAATATTCAGATGTTGAGCTGTTTTATTAGCCAATATTGACTCATCATTAGCCCAACCAGGAAATCGAACTGTATGCGCAATAACATTATCTTTCGCATATTTAGCGACTTGAGAAGCAACTAATCCTGAATCTATACCTCCACTTAAAAAAATTCCAATTGGTACGTCAGAATGAAGTCTTATTTTAGTAGCATCTTCAAGTAAATAAGATAAAGAATCAATTATTTCATCATCTTTTTTGTCATCACAGCCAACAGGAAGTGGTGCCCAGTATCTATGTAATTTAACACATTTTTCATCTAAGCTCCATTCCGCCCAATGAGCTGCAGGAAGTGATTTTACTTCATTGTATATACACTCTCTCGAAGGTACAAAACCTAGTCTCAAATAAGCAAAAACTGCACTATTAGAAATAGTTAGCTTATTAGAAATTAAATCTCTCATTCCTTTAATTTCTGATCCAAATATGATGCCATCATCTTCACATGCATAATACAAGGGCTTTACACCCAGCCTGTCACGAGCAAATATAAGTTTATTACTGATATTATTAACAATAACGAATGAAAACATTCCATTACATTGACTCAGTAAAGATTCAATATCTCCATTTACATATTCATAAAACTCTAGTAAAACTTCAGTATCACTCCTCCCATTGAGCTTGATACCAGAGTTTAATAATATTGATTCAAGATCTTTATAGTTATAGAGTTCGCCATTAAAAACAATAGAAGTTTTATTACTATTACTGGTCATTGGCTGATGGCCATTTTGACTCAAATCAAGAATACTTAGCCTTTGAAAGCCCAAGCACCACCAATTCTTAATTAATATACCTCTATCGTCTGGGCCACGATGCACAATCTTATCTAACGCCAAATTTAAATTAACAGATTTCTTTTCAACATTTTTTCCTGCAAATCCAACATAACCACACATAATATATTATTTTATTTGATAAAAATTTATTACACTACTAACCATTAAGGAAAAAAGTGAATAAAAAGTTAAAAAGATAAGTCCATTTTTATTCTGGCCTATAGCTGCAATAACTGAAACAAGAAATGTAAATGTAGTATGTTGCATTGAAAGATGCTTTCTAAAGAATATAAAGATTGGTGAAACAAACTTCACCATAATTTTGTTAATTTCAACATTTTTGTCTATAAATTCCTTAGTTGAACTTCTTTTATCTTTAAAGTAGGTATCGTTTAAAACCATAATAAACTGAATAGAAAAAACTAATCCCATTAAGCAAATTCCATATATTAAAAATAAAGGCTCATCAGTCTTAAAATAAACTCCAAGTGTTAAAGAGATAATGATCAAAAAATCAATTAATTTATCAAAAAAAATATCAAGCCACATTCCAAAATTGGATTGCATATTTTTAGCTCTTGCAATATCTCCATCAACCAAATCTAAAATAGTATAAATTTGTAAAAAAATAGCAGCAATAATTAAATTAAGATATGATTCAGAAATTAACATAATTGAGCCAATCACTCCAAAAATTCCTGAAGCAACAGTCATTTGATTAGGAGTAACTGAAGTTTTTAAAAAAAATGGAGACAAACTACTCGATATTAAAGAATATACGCCTTCAAAAAAATTCTCTCTTAATGGTATTTTGTGCAAAACTTACTCCCAATCTGATAATTTTTATATAGCAAAAAGCAAATAGAAAACTTATTCCTCTAAATTATTTTAGAGGGCTAAATTACTCCTGAATAAATATTTCTTTTCAAATCAATAATCATTTCTTTATTTTCTATATAGAAATTTGAAATTCTTTTTTTAGCAGCCTCATCTAAATCTTTTTGAATTACCATGCTATTTATTCTTGCAATAGCTGGATTAGCATCAAGATAACGGTACGCATCCAAAACATCTATAACACTATCTTTGGGGAAGTTATCATAAAGCTTACAAAAGAAATAATAATCATCAATTTCATCAAGCGTAATTCTGTAATCCTCTCTATGAAACTCACGGTCCACTTTAATTTCTCTTATATTGAAAATTTCAGGTCGATTAACTAGATAACCCCATATTTCAGTATCTATCTCTTTTTTTATAGAACAAACAGTTTTCAATGCCTTAGTATTGATTCCATAAATATTGAGTCCTATTGGGAGCCCAGAAGTATAAATAAAATCTAAATCACTCTCAAACTTAATAATATCAGCAATAATATTTGCATGGTAGATTGAAAATAATGGATTATCTGCTGTAATACCAATCACATAATCCATATTAAATAACTCAGCAGCATCTAACATTCTTTGTAGGACATCTTCAGAACTTCCGTTATAGTAGAAAATATTATTTTGATTAGCAATTCTCACTAATGGTAAATCTTGATTTATACGAGAAGTACATAAAACAATATCTTCACAATCTTTAACTTCTTTTGCCCTTTGTATAACTCTCTCAATTACCGTAAATCCATTCAAAGACTTTAATAGTTTGAATTTTAATCTAGTAGATTTCAATCGAGCTGTAATTAAAAAACCAATCTTCATTTTAATTATTATTTATATGATTTATATCGATAGCAGTATGAAATTTAACATCTTCTACTAAGACTTTTCCAACAGAGTCTAATAAAGCTAATTGAGATAAATTTGTAATTTGCGATGTTCGGCAGAAATCAAAATCTTTGAGTTTTAACTTACTACCTTTTTTGAGATCTTGATTTGCAAGACCAGCCATTTTCATAGGCCCATAAATTGAATAAGACTTCTCACCCTCATTCAAATCCATAGATCCATTTCCGAAAAGCTGGCTCATAATTTGTATTTTTTCAGATAAGTTATTGAATTGATCTATAGAAATTGCTGCAGAATAATCACATCGCTCAGTTCCATAAACTGTAGAAACGTGTTTTTCAACATAATCCATTTCATTTGATGAAACAATAAGAGTAATAATTTGATTATTAATTTCATTCCAAGCAGTATGATCAGCATATCCATAGGAATTATTTGGATAAAGAGCCTGCATTTTCTTTATTTTACTTAAATTCACATCTGCATACTTTGTTGGGTAGTTTTGGAATCCAAACATTAAAATGGTTTCTCTATCATGAAAAAAATTAACTGACTTATCAACCTCTTCAGTTAAACATCCACCAACACCTATAACTACTTTAGATTTTTTATCAATTTGATTTTGAATAGCTTCTTGAAGTCTTGGAACATTAAGACAAACAGAATGAATTTCAATAAATTCAGGATCGAATTGCCGTGCAAAATCAACTGCCTTTGTGTCATTAAGAAGTAACATTAGTTCTTTATTATTTTTTCTAACTATACTAATTAATTCTGTCCATTTTTCAGCACTTAACATCCAAGATTTCAAAGTTTCATAAGCATCATGATCTTTACTCATATATTCATCAAGATCAAGGGTGATATGAAGTTTAACAATATCTGCTTTTGATTTTTCACAAATACTAGTTACAAGATTTTTCATAAAGTCATAGTCACCCTCATGATGCCAGGCTGTTTCTGCAATCAATTTAATCATCTAAAAAAAACCCTTAGAAAAAGATTTATAAGCACTTTCATATTCTTGAATATGGCCAATATCTTGCCAATACTCATGAATTGGGAAGGCAGCTATATTACTACCTAATTTAATCTGATTTTTTAGCAAAGTTGGCATATCAATATATTCTCCTTCTTTCAATAGACTTATTAACTCAGGTTCAAAAACATAGATACCCGCATTAACAAAAAATTTTTTGAAAGGCTTTTCAATTATGTCTTGGACTAGATGTCCTTCAATATCAACAACACCAAAAGGAATTTGGATATCATATTCCCGAATACACATTGTTACTAAAGCTTTTTCTTTATTATGAAAGTTTAACAAATCCTCAAAACTGAGCTTACTTAATACATCACCATTCATCATTATAATAGGCAAATTAGGCAAATTATTAGGAAGCATTCCAATTGAGCCAGCAGTTCCAAGAGGCTTTACTTCGTTTACATACTCAATATTTACTCCCCATGAAGAGCCATTTCCAAAAAATTTATGAATCTTTTCGGCTTTGTAATAAGTTGAAATATAAAAATTATGAAACCCTGCGTTTATAAAGCGCCCAATAATTGATTCTAAAATTGGCTTTCCACCTATATTTAGTAATGGCTTAGGTGTATCTTTAGTTAATGGATATAATCTAGTTCCTAATCCTCCAGCCATAAGAAAGATAGGATTATCATATCTTTTTTTATAACTTAAATCTTGAAGAGTTTTGAGTCCAATTAGTTTATTATTTTTGTCAGTAATAGGAGCATGTAATAGATCTTTATTCAATATTTTTGATAAGATCGTTTCAGTTGAGTCGTTTTTTGAAGCAGAAATAGGGTTATGATTCATAATATGTTTAACTGATTTACTCATTGGGATATGCTGAAGTAAAGCTCGCCTTATATCGCCATCAGTTATCGTTCCAAGCAAAGTATTGTCATCATCAACAACTAAAGCTATTCTCAAAGCGGCATCATTTAAAACTTTTATAGCATTCTCAAAGCTATCAGATTCTTTAAGAATTGCTTTAGTCCAATCTTTCAATTAATACATCCTATTGTTTGTCAATAAATCTCTTAATATTTGATACAGGAAAATTTATTAGCTTATCTAATATAATATCTGAAGCTTTTCCAGAGCCATAAATATTACTAATATTACTAATATTTTTTTTAAATTTATCTGAATGCGCTAACAAAATAGATTTCTTCAATTCCGTTATATAGCAATCAATTATATTTACGCCTTTAAGTCTTCCTTTTTGTCTATCACCAATATTTATAACTGGCTTATTAAAGCTTGCAGCCTCAATAATACCACTAGAAGAATTTCCAATTAGGAGGTCAACAAATTTCATCGCACTTAAATATTTAACTTGTCCTAGACTTTTTAAAACCTTATATTTATTTGGATTTTTTTTACAAAATTTCTCAATATTATTATTAATTATTTCTCCACCTGAATCAGCATTTGCATAGGTGAAGAGAATATTAAAACTAAAAGTTTCCATAATATTTAAAATTGAATTTATGTCATTTTTAATATCATTATTATTTACTGTTTCTGAGTGATAAGTAAATAGAACGCAAGCATCGCTCATTGACCAATCAAGCTCAAGCTCCAATTTTTTCTTTGTCAATAGTTGAAGATGCTTTATATTATCAATTCCAGGAGCACCAGAATTAAAAACTCTTGAGGGATCTTCACCCATTTGAATAATTCGGTTCCGATAGATTTCTGTTGAGCAAAAATGCAAATAACTCATTTTTGATATGGCATGCCTAATTTTTTCATCTATCGCACCCTCAGTAAGTTCTCCACCGTGAATATGGGCAATAGGCAGATTCATTAAGATAGCAGTTGAGGCAGCCCCAAGAGTTTCAAAACGATCGCCAAGTAAAAGAACTACATCAGGCTTAAGTCTTGAGAAAGCATCTGACAGCAGAATCATTACCAAGCCAGTTGATTTAGCAATAGAAGAATGCGAATTTGTAGACAAGAGATTCTCAATTTTCTCATTAATCAAAAATCCATCTTTTTCAACTTGCTGAACTGTATTTCCAAATTCTTCAGAAAGATGCATAGTAGTTACTATAACTTGCAATTCTAAATAATTAGATATTTGAATTTTTTTTAAGATTGGGAAAAGTAAACCATATTCTGAACGTGATCCAGTCACCACACATATTTTTTTAATCATATCAAATCATCCATTTGATAATCTTTTGACGCAATTGTTCCAGTAATTCTATCCCACTGCATTGGACTAATACCATTACCTGGGCGCTTGATAGAAATATTTTCATCAGAAAGCAATTCACCTTTTTTTATTAACTGGCTAGCAACAATTGATTTTCTTGCAATTTCAATATTCTCCATTTCACTTGGTGAAGGAGTTTTAATAAAACTACCCAATGCCTTTTCAATATTACGAATAGATTCAATCATTAATTTTAACTCATTTGGCTCTAAGGAGGCTTTATGATCTGGCCCATCCATCGCCTTATCCAATGTAAAGTGTTTCTCAATTATACTAGCACCCATCGCTACCGCTGCAATGTCAACCTCTATACCGATAGTATGGTCACTATAACCGACCGAAACATCTAATTCTTTTTGTATAGTCAACATAGCATTCAAGTTAACATCTTCCATAGGCGTTGGGTACATTGTATTTGCATGAAGCACTGTTATTTTATTTTTTGGTGTACCTGCAGTTTCTAGAATTTTTAGTGCTGCTGCAACTTCTTTAAGGGTAGACATACCTGTTGACAGAATTAATTGCTTGTTTAAAGATCCTATATGTCTCAAATAAGGTAAGTTATTAATTTCACCACTAGGTATTTTAAAAGTTTGTAGCCCAAGGTCATTCAACAGATTAATGCTGTCATGATCAAATGGAGTGGATAGAAAAATAATTCCTTTTTTTTGGCAATAAGTAAGCAATTTTTTGTGCGCACTTTCATCTAGTTCAAGATTTTTAATCATATCAAATTGAGACTCTAAAACATCAGTGGTTTTTTTTTGATACTCAGCTTTTTTTGCAGTTTTAGTAACTAAATTTTCAGCTTTAAATGTTTGAAACTTTACTGCATCAGCGCCAGATTGAGCTGCTGCATCAATCAGTTTTTTTGCTAATTTTAATGAGCCATTATGATTAACTCCAGCTTCGGCAATAATAAAAACACTCATTTGGCAACACCCCCAGTCTTCGCAAAAAAATTATTATCAATCTTATTACACTCTTTGGTATCAGTCTCTCCTACAATTAAAATAATGCCCTTCATAATACTACACTGCTAGATATGTTAACAACTCGCTCTTCAAGCCACTCTGCATTAGTTAAAGCTCCACACTGCGCCTCTTTAAACATTGGCAATTTATTCATTAAGGTCCAGATTGGTCTTGTCATAATACCATGTGAATTAGTTTCTTCTAAAAATAGGTTTCTCTTATTTCGATCCTCAAGAATGATAGAGTTTAACCAATAATTAGATTTAGAATTTTCAGGCTCAGAGACAAAATCTAAACCATTACTTTTAAAAAAAACCTCATAAGATTTAGCTAAAAGCCTCTTATTTTTTAAAAATGTATTTAGTTGCTCTAATTGTGCCACTAATAAGGCTGCATTTAAGTTTGGCATTCGATAATTGTATCCAATCACATCATGAGTAAAGTTCCACTTATGTGGCTCTTTCGCTGTAGTTGTTATATGTTTTGCTTTTTTTGCTAACTCTTTATTATTAGTAAGAATGCAACCACCACCACCTGAAGTTACTATTTTATTTCCATTAAAACTCAATACACCAAGCTCTCCAAAAGTTCCAGTATGCTGCTCATTATAAAAACTACCCAATGACTCTGCTGAATCTTCTATTAAAGTTATACCCCATTCTTTACAAATTTTTTGAATATCATTAATTCGACAGGGGTGTCCATATGTATGCATTGGAATACATGCCTTAATAACTTTCCCAGTGGATTTGTTTAAACATTGATGATTCTTAACTATAGCATTTTCTTTTAAGAAAATCTCTAGTGCAACTGGTGACATTCCCATCGTGTCTTTATCAACATCAACAAAAATAGGTTTTGCATTGCAATAATTAATTGCATTGCAAGTAGCTACAAAGGTCAGTGGCTGAGTAATAATTTCATGACCACTTTCAACACCTGAGATTAATAATGATATGTGTAAAGCAGAAGTACCATTACTAGTTGCAACAGCATACTTAGCTCCAGTATATTTAGCGATTTGTAATTCAAATCTATCTACAAATTTACCTACAGATGATACAAATGTAGAATCAATACACTCATTTAAATACTTTTTTTCATTTCCTATAAATCTAGGCTCATGCAAAGGAATAAATGAATCTGTTTTATATATAGATCTAATAAAATCAACTACAGATGTATTTAGTGAACTAATCTTGACGCTCATGAGGAATATTATAATACCTTTGATCTTCAGGGTCTTTAATAAGCCCTTCTTGAATCATTTGTTTAACTTCCTTAATACCATCTGGTACGCGCATACTTATTTTAAATCCAAGCTCTCTCTTAATTTTATCACTATTAACACGATAGTCTCTTGGATCATCATTTTTGTCAACATACTTAATTTTAGCTTCAGGTAATACTTTTTTTATTTCATCAACCAACATTTGCTTGGTATAGTTTTCTTGAGTATCTCCAACATTGAATACATTGTAAGCAACTTTTTTAGTAGGTGATTTTAGAACTGTAATAAATGCATTTGAAAAGTCTTTTACGTGACAATAGGGTCTCCAAAACTGTTCTCCAAAAATTACAAGCTCTCTTCCAAGTGCAAGATCTTTTGTAAACTCATTTACAGTTAAGTCAAACCTCATTCTTGGAGAAAGCCCATATACAGTTGAGAATCTCAAGGAAGTTGGAGAAAAGTTACTAGACTTTATCATTTCATTGAGCATGTAATTCTCAACCTTAACTTTTAATTCAGCATAAAGTGAAACTGGAGCGAGCTTAGAATTCTCATCTACAAAGGATTGTGGATCTTCCATTTTGCCATAATTACTGCATGTTGAAGCGAATAGGAATTTGGAAATACCAATCTCACTGCATTTATCTAATAACCATTTTGTAGAGCTCCAGTTTGTATTAATTGCCAAATCAGAGTGAAGCTTACATGCGGGATCTCCAACTATTGCTGCTAGATGAATAACTGCATCAAAATTACCATTAATTAGAATACTATTTAACTCATCCCAATTATTAATGTCGCACTTTATGAAAGTAAAATTATCATTATGCCAAATATCCAGCAATGACTCCCCGCCAAACATAAGACAATCTAAGCAAGTAACTTTATAGTCTTTTGCTAGAAGTTCCCTTAGAAGGCCTGACCCAACATAACCAGAACCACCAGTAACTAAGATATGCTCCACATTAACTCCAATTAATCAAAATAAGAACTGCATTTTAACAATTTTTACTATGAATAATATTTAATTAAAGGTATTTGGATACTTAATTGGTGGATGTAAATTTCTATATGAAGAGCTTTCATTAAAAAAACTCATAGCTTTATTTTTAAAATCTTCTGCAACTTCCTTTCTAATACTAATTAAATTTAAATCTTCATTTACCACACCATCTTCATCATTAATTTTGAAAAGTTTTTCGTCTAAAACACTCAATATTTTAAGACTTTCCCAATCAACTTTTGCAAACATCCAGTATTTGTAAGTAGATGATATAAATGAGATTGCATAGTTATCTTTATCAGGATGATAAACCGTCTCACAAATAGCATAATCTTTAAATTCATTTCTATATTGAGGTAAATTTAAAAAATAGTCTGGAAGGCTAAGTCCATTTGACTCTAAGATCTTCTCAAAGATTTTTTTTTGAGAAGATACAGGCTGACACTTAGTATCAGGAGAATCTAAGAACCAGTCTGGTGATTTTATGATCAAAGGAACTCTAGAGTGTTCCTCATAATGAGCATAAGCTACTGATTCTAATCCACTCCAATTTGGTGGCATTGCTACTCCATGATCGCCAGTCAACACGATCATTGTATTTTTATACTGCTCAGTCCTTTTTAAATAGTCCACTATAGCTCCAATTTGGTCATCAAATATTTTAAGCTGTGAACCATACAAAGAATGAAAATTACCATTAGAAGCACTATTTAGATCTTCCGCCTTATTTAATTGTGGATTTTGTAATATATCTGATGAGAGAAAAGGACCATGAAGGCGTGTCAAGTGAACAAATATAAAAATATCATCATGCTTTAATGACTCAAAACTTCTAATAACTTTAGAAGCATCAGGAGCATTACCAGACCATGGATACTCAGCTTGAAAATATCTATCAAAACCATTATCCCATCCATACAAAGGATCAAATCTGGGATATGAAGTTTGGCATATTGTTGTGTACCCCTTATTCTTTAATAAACCAGGCAGGCTCTCAATAGCAGCTGAGGGGTTTTCTTGATAAATAGGATTAGAATAATCACCAAAAGAATGTTGACTCGGATACAATCCTGAGAAATATGACATTATTGATGGTAAAGTTGAGTCAACCATTGAATATGACCTTTCATATCTTGTTGAATCTTCTGATAAGTTAAAGATATTAGGAAAATTTAAAGGGTCTTTATTGATCTTATCAAGCCAAAAGGGATCTGTTAACGATTCTCCAGATATAAGTAGTATTTTTTTATTATTCAAACCTCTTTTTATTAATTTTGGGACAGAAAAAGCCACACAAGGAACAGGTTTTAATGTAATTTTTTTCAAATCATAATTTTTATCTCCAAGCATGGTAAATGAATTATCTGCAATCAAAGTTGACAAAGTAACTAAAACTTTTTCGTTATTAAACCCACTTAAATCTACTGAAAAATCAAACCAACTTTCTCCTAATTTATTATGCATAATGCCATGCTTTTTTTCACCAATAGGCAATGGAAACGACAAGGACTTTGTTTTATTATTTTTTGGGTCAAATATTTCAATATTAATGTAGATATCACATTCCAAAATTTTTGGAAATAGATTGACAATATTTTCAAGTATGCACATTCCGATATAAAGACTATTATTTAAACCAACATCTAGATATGTCGATATTTTTTCATTTTGTTTTAAAATTAACGCCCTTCTTGTTTCTGTCCCATAATCAATTATATAAATATTTTTTGCAAAATCTATTTCATTCCTGCTAATAGAATCAATTGAGGCTTGTTGGAGATAAAATAATCTTATCCTTATACTGCGGGCTATTTGCGATGTATCAGAAAATAAGTTTGCAAAATTAAAGATAAACTTTCTAAATGAATTATTTTGAAATAAACACCTTGTAAAAAATTTGTATTTCTTTGTTGTTATATGATAGCTTCTTCTTGGAATAAATCTAAAGCCAACAATTAATCTATAAAAAAAACTATAAATCATAATATACTCGATAAAGCTGAAACTCTAGAAGTAGGGATACTCGCCAATGAAAACATTTCTGTAAAGTTATTAGAAAAGTTATTTTTTATTTTTGAGTTTTTGAACTGTTCAAATCCATCATAATTTGATTCCATGTCTACATCTATCCATAAAACTCTATCTCTGATAGTTTTGATGGCAATATCTGTATAAGATGGGATTCCAATATTAAAGTAAATAATTGGCTTATTACTGGCAGCAATCAAAGAGAAGGCTGTAGAAGCAGCACCATCAATTATATAATAATCATAATCATTATCAGCCACGATCTCTGCCAAATTCTTTCTTTTCTCAATATTATTATTAAAATCAACATAATATTTTTGTTTTGGATGAGTCTTAACATTAACATTTTGAAAGCTTTTCAACATATGTTTTTGCCAGGCTATATAATCACTTGGATCAAATAATGGCCAAGTATTTATGGCAGAGACATTTCTGATTTGCATCGATATATACAAGCCATTTTGATTATGAAGATCTGAATAATTTGATAGCTTAGAAATTTCACTATGCTTATTATAAATTGCTCGACAGACTTCACTATCTGATTCAATATAGGAATAATCTCTACCGCTTAATGATTTAAAGTTTTCTTCAGCATTTTTTAAATAATTACCTAGTGGTCCATATCCTAATAGATGTGAGCAATTTGACCTATCATCATACCTCCAGGCAGCCAAATTTTCTGAGCCAGATTCATCTCCATGAAGAACGCCTATTACTTTGATTTTAAAAAAATGCGCATTAAGACTAATAATTCTATTAAATAGCTTTCCAGGGGTTCCAATTAAAACAACATCTTTAGTCTTGAATATTTTTTTTGGATAAGGATCTGATGAAACTATTGATAATGCATCATTAATATCTTTACTCAGAGTATTGTTAAAACTTACATTAACATCTTCACATAGATTTTTAACTAAATTCATCAATATTTTAAGTTGTAAATCAAATTTATCTATAAAAACCTTATCTTTTTTATCAAAGTAAACCACCTTATAACCTTTCAAATAACTCATTAAAATTATTTTATAGTTATTGATTGATACATCACCTAAAAATAAAGTGGGTCTTTTTGATAAAATTGGATTTTTTGCAAAAAATGAAATAAATCTGCGCTTCTTACTTATTGAATTAAATATGAATATTGGCAAATTATTTCTATAGCCAAATCTAATATCATCATCTAAAAAAAAATTACTATTATCACCTCTCTTATTTTCAATTGCTTCCCTCAAAACAGCTGTAGAAAAATATCTAACAATTTCATGAAAATATAAACCAACTAAATTATTATTATCATGGGTTGATACGGTGTCACACTCCAAGTAATACTTGTGTGTTAAATTAATAATATATTCAATCTTTTTTTTAGGATTTTCTAAATAACTCAAAATAATTCCTACATTTTTATTTTTATTTTTTTTTATAAAAGATTTGAAGCAAAATTTAAATCAGCTAGAGTATCAATTTCAAAGCAGTCATTTTGCTCAATTAATATTTCTTTTGTTTTGCCATTAACCATAAATCTTGATAGGAAAGTAAAGCATGGTAGAGTCCCCACATAATCTTTGTTTTTTTTAATATATTCACTAATAATTATACCATCATCAGAGTCTATAAAGACTGGGCCAATAACCTCCGAAGTATATCCATCAATTTTAAGACTCCATTGCTCAATAATGCCATCAGTAGAAACAATTTTTTGAAGATCAGAACTAAAATTAGCATCTTTCTTTTTACTCACAACAAAACTAGTACTTAAAGAACGCTTTATTATGCTTTTGAAAATGCCCGGAATAAATACAACATCTGAGTTAAATAGTAAAATACCGTTTGATAATAAGCCTTCTACCATTGCAAGTGAAGATGCGCAATGTGTACTATCATAATTTGAATTATGATAAAACTTAACGCCATAAGGGAGGTTCATTTTTCTTATGCAATTTTCAATCATACTCCCACGATAACCAACTACCACGCTCATACTTTTAATGCTTTTTTCAGGAATCTCGCTAATTAGCCTACTAATAATTGATTCACCATTAACTTTTACTAATGGCTTGGGATTGAGCAATGTTAGAGGCCTAAGCCGCCTTCCAACTCCCGCAGCAAGAATAACAATGTCAAACTTATTAATAGACACAGCCACCATCAACAATAATACATTGTCCATTTACAAATTTCATTGTACAAATTAGAGATACAATTACATCAGCAACATCTTCTGGTTCAGTTAATTTACCCATTGAAGTAGATTTCTTATAGTTTTCAAAATACTCCTTTGGAAAATTTTCAGTTAAACTTGTTATTAAAAGCCCAGGTGCAACAGCATTGATTCTAATAACTCCTTTATATTGTCTTGACAATGATTTTGTTAGATTAACAATACCTGCTTTAGAAGCAGAATAAGCTACATTGCTTCCAATACCATTAAATGCAGCTACAGAGGAAACATTAACAACTGATGCATTAATATTCATAATCTTGCTCGAATGGTAAATCATTGCATAGGTTGACACAAGATTTATTTGAGTAAGTTTAAGAAACTCATCTTCATCAAGCTCTTGCCCTTTTGTATGATCAATGAAATTAGTTTGGGCAGCATTATTAACTAAAGCATCAAGATGAACATCAAGCTTACTAAGTCTTTTAAAAAAAAGTTTAATATTATTGTTAGAACTTAAATCAAGCTGGAAAGATTGAGAGTTTGGAAATTTCCTTTCAATTTCTATCGATTTATCTTTATTACGATTAAATGTAAAATATACAAAGTAGCCCATACTATGAAAGTCTTTTAAGGTGGCGTAGCCAATACCTGAGGTAGCGCCGGTAATTAAAACATAGCCCTTAAGTTGCTTATTTTGCATTTTTTATTATACGATTTATATTTTTTTGAGTTCTGTACATTAGACTCTCATTATTTTTTTTATCATAAGTAACTAAATTTTCATAACCAATTAGTGCCTCCTTATCTAATAATTTTTTAAAAGAACCTGACCTTATATCCCTTAATGTATCTTGCATTTTTATAATAGCCTCACTTTTTGGAACTACTCTATCTATATTATTCATAACTCCAAATCTGCAAGTTGGGGATGCATTCTGCTCCCACACTTTATGAATCCCAGCTTGAGAAGCCCTTAAAAGCAAATCTCCAACTTCTCCTGATGCGTAGAGTTCCATGAGAGTAACTTCAGGGTTAAACCCCTCTTCATCAACTAGGTAATTAAAAGCATGATCAATTGATCCAATAAAATTTGGAAGTAAATATTGCTCAATAAATAAGTCTATTTCTGTCTCTTCTTTTACTGAGGTTTCAATAATTCCAGCTTTAGTAAAACCCAGATCATCTGCAAGCTTTAAAAGCTTCGCTAATGCACCGCCCGTTTTATCGTACTCCACGGCAAAAAAAGCGGGTGAACCATGGCCTGCAAGAAATTTCTCTCGTATTGGAGCACCTGGCATTCTTGGAGCAAGCAGGCATATATCATGCTTGTTATTGTGTTTCAAATCCCCATAATGAATAGAATACCCATGGGCCACAATTAACATAGCATCTTTCTTAATAAAATTTACAATATACTTTTGATACACATCCTTATGGACATGGTCTGGTAGCAATAAAAATATAATATCAGCACCATTAATAGCTGATTGAAAATTAGTAACCATAAACCCATCTTCCACTGCTTTTTCTCCAAAACTATCTTCAAGATTTCCAATTACAACTAGGTTTCCAGAATCACGTAAATTTAATGCTTGAGCACGGCCTTGACTTCCATATCCTAAAATAGCAATTTTTTTTCCAACAAGACTGTTATTTCTATCTTCCTCAAAATAAATTAAGTTATTTTCGTTAATATTCATAAATAATTTCCTTATTTTTTTATTAAACCATCAATATTATGAAGATTTGTAATATCTATCAAACTCCAACCTTTATCGCCTGCTCTTTGAATAAACTCTGATTGAATTTCCCTTACATTCAGAAAGTTGTTCTTTGAAACAGACCTATATTTATGTGTGTCCCCATGGATCATCTTATAATGTCTCTCTTCATCGCCAACATACAGGATAATTTTATGTGTTGTTTGTGCGTACTCATTCAAGCCAGGGATTATATTAACACCCTCAATAATTATAGAAGTTCCTTCTTTTTCTGCCCTCTCCACTGCTAACTTAATCATTGGCTCAATAGAATGTGACTGAGAATATAAATTTTGAAAAGGAGTCATACTTTGAAAAGGAGTATATGAATACTCATAAAGAGCTGGATTTTCCTCTTTTGATATAAAATGCTTGGCCATCTCTCTTATAAACCCAGACCCAATTCTGTGCGCAATATCAAATTTACTAGATAATTCTCTTGCAGAGGAGGTTTTTGAGGTTCCAGAAGCGCCACCAATTAATATAATATTATTTTTCATTTAAATTGTACATTTGAACAATCACTTAAATGTATAGTTTTAAAGTTGTTTTTTAAGGCATTTTTGATAGACAAATTACTTGCATAACCCCATGTTACAAGTCTTGATTCAATCCCTAATGAAGTCACCTCTTTGATATGTCGCAGATTATCATCCATAAATAAAAAATACTTTTTATTTATTAAAGGGTATTTACTAATAATATGAGATACATGATTGTACTTATCATCACCATATGTTCTTCCTAATACTTTAGACTTGTTGCACTTTATTTTATGATGGATTAGCAACTTTAAAACTGACTCTTCATCTTTCATACTAGCTATGTACAATCTATCGACTTCAGCAAACCTCTTGGCCATAGAAAGAGCTGGATAGAAAAAATTATTACTTTCAATCCATTTTTTTTCATTTTTCTCTTGCGCTTCCAACCTACTTTTAAAAAAAAAATCTTTAAACCTTTGAGCACTTGTGTTATTGCTATTCAACAGTTTGTAAAATTTTTCCTCAACCTCATAAGTACTTGATGATTTCTGCAACGCCTTTATTAAGTAATAAAATTCATGGGCAGGTCCTACTAAATACCTTGTTTTTAGGAATATATATTTTTTTTCATTTGAATCATATATATCATCTAGACTATCATCCATTTTAGATGCCTCCTTACAACGAATCCAGCACTCTGGGGCTGAATCAACAAGTAGTCCATCAAAATCTAAAATCAAAATTGAAGCATTTATCACAATCCAATCATTCTAACTAAATCAACTACTCTTGAGGAATATCCCCACTCATTGTCATACCAAAGAACAAATCGAATGTTATTACTAATATCTACTTCCGTCCACCTATGATCAATAATAACTGAATAATCATTTCTTAAAAAATCTTTAGATATTAATGGCTCTTCATTCATAGAAAATATTTTTTTCTTTTGCAAACTTATCTTTTCACTCAAAAGCAAACCAAAACTTTCTTTAGTAATTTTTTTATTCAGTTGTAATGTTAGAATTGCAGAAGAAACAATGGGAGTTGGAGTTCTAAATGACATAGAAATAAGCTTACCTTCCAGTTCTGGGACAACGTGCATTGCGGCACTAACGCATGATGTTGTCTTTGGCAACATGGACTCAGTTGAAGCCCTACCAAGAGAAAAATTCTCATATAACTCTCCTGGGTAGGCAAATGATCTACATGGGCCATCAGAAAGGTTTTGGTAGCCTAGCCAAGGATGGAGTGTTGTAACATTTCCACTCATAATTGTAAAATTATCATTAACAAGCTTTAATAAAGGGGCAACTGCATTAGTGTCACAAATTGAAGATGATAATACATTATCATTTTTATGATCATAACTAGCTTCATTAACCCCATATACAATGGTTTTGTCAACAACCTCAGAAGAGTGAGTTATGACTACTTTTTTGACACCTAAGTTAATTAATCCATTAGCTGTATTATGATTTGAAACTACACCACTTGACTCAACTACAACATCAACCATTGATTTTCTCCAGTCAACTTTTGTAATATCTGAATTATGAGATACATTTATAAACTCACCATCAATGATAATTTCTTTATTTTTGGTATCAACGCTACTATTGAGCACTCCATAAATTGAATCATATTTTAATAAATATGCTAAATTAGGGACGCTCGTATTAATGTCATTTATATGAACTATTTGGATATTTTTAGATTGAAGTGCAATCCTCAAAACCATTCTACCAATTCTGCCAAAACCATTTATTCCAACTCTTATCATTTTATTATTCCATTCAATATATTTTGTTTTAATAAATTATGCCCTTCCATCTTATAGATATTATCACAATGAGATAGTGCTGTAAGTCGGTGAGTAACAACAATTATAGTTTTCTTTCCATTTAATGCATATATATCTTTCATTATTTCAGACTCAATTTCAAAATTTAACGCCGATGTTGCCTCATCCATGATTAAAATTTCTGGATCATGATATAAAGCTCTTGCAATTCCAATTCTCTGCCTTTGGCCACCAGAAATCCTAGCACCATTCTCTCCAACAAGCACGTTTTCTTTTTCAACAAAACCATCAACAAATTTTTCTAAATGCGAAAGCCTCAGAGCAGTTTTAATTTTTTTCGGATCAATGTCCTTTTCAGGAATTCCAAATGCAATATTATTTTTTAATGTATCATCAATTAAAAAAATAGACTGCGGGACATAGCCAATTTTTTTTTGCCAATTTGATAAGTTTTTGTTAACATTATAACTATCAATCAGATAGTCGCCTTTTTCAATAGGCAATAAACCTAGTAAGATATTAATTAACGTTGACTTTCCTGAGCCACTTTCTCCAATTATTCCTATAGAAGTGTTACGCTTAATAGAAAAAGATAGCTTTTTAAAAACTTTTTTTTCAGAATTATGATAACCATATGTTAAATTATTTAAACTAATTAAACTCCAATTTTTAAATATTTCATCATCAACATTAGAAAGATTATCATTAGATATTTTTTGTATTTTATTATTTTCATTGAACTCTCTGTCAATCATCTCAATAACAGGCATTGAATAGTTAAGCCTTTGAATACTTGTTACAATCCTACTAATTGAAGGCATTAATCTGAATGCTGATAAAGCGAAAACAATTAATATAGCAATGATTGCCTCCATATCTTTATTCGATAAAACCAATGTAATTGTCAATCCAGAAAAAATAAGAACAACTAAAATCTCTATCCACAACCTTGGTGTATTCTCTAAAAAATTTTGCTTTTGACCAATTTCAGCTGAAGCTAAATTATGAAATATAAACTTTTGACCAAACTCCTTTTCAAGACCTCCTAATTTTATCTCCTTATTAGCACCAAGACCTTGTTGGACATGTTGAATTCTATACCCATCATGAAACTGTCTAGCTTTGCCCCATTTTTTTGTATATTTTGCAGTATACCTATTAAAAAGAAAACCAAATATTCCAAGTATTAAAATTGAAATTAACGCACTCATAAAATCTACATACATTAACAAAATTAATAAAAAAAACATAACTATAATTTCAGTTGCAAATAACATAGATGCTTTTATTACTCCAGTAAAAACATTTACTTCACCAATTATATTTTTTATTAACTCAGATGAATTATGCTGCAGATGAAAAGTGAAAGGACGATATAAATAACCAATAAATAATTTCTTAGACATATGCTCTAACATTGAATATGTAAATTTAGATTGCTTCCAAAACATGAATATAAGAAACATATTTTTTGTTAAAAATAATAAAAAAAATATTAAGCAAAACAATACTACTAGAGAGCTAAAATTTAAAGTACTTGTAAAACCAAAATTAGCTAGCTGCTCAGGATTATTTAAAAGACTAAAAGCTGGCAATATTAGACCAATACTAAGCATTTCAAATATAGCGCCTATAATCATTATGAATAATATTCTTAGAAGCTGTTTTTTTTGTTTTGAATTGATTAAATTGTATAGCTTTCTAATATCTGAAATAAAATGAATTTTTTTCAATTTAGAGTCTCCATGTTGGATTTTTAACAATACCTTTCACATCAATTATTACACTATTTTTACTACTAGATAAATTCTTATAATCTACTTCTGTATATTCTTTAAAACAGTCATGCGCTACTGCCACAATAATTGCATCATATTTTTTTTCATTTTTTAAAGGATCATTAATTACTCCATGCTTATACCACTCAATATCAGTTGAATAATTAACCCAGGGATCATAAACATCTACCTCCACACCAAACATTTTTAGTTCAGTAATAATATCAACAACTTTTGTGTTTCGCATATCATGACAATTTTCTTTAAATGTAACACCAAGTATCAAAACTTTTGATTTTTTAATGAGATTACCACTACTTATCATTTCTTTAACAGTTTGGTCGGCGATATATTTCGCCATACCGTTATTAACCTTCCTAGATGAAAGAATTAGATTTGGAATATAGCCTAGCTCTTCAGCTTTATGAGTAAGATAATATGGATCAACTCCAATACAATGCCCTCCTACTAATCCTGGGCTTAGTTTAATAAAGTTCCATTTTGTTGATGCTGCTTCAATAACCTCATTAGTATCAATATTCATATGATTAAAAATGATTGCCAACTCATTTACAAGAGCAATATTGACATCGCGTTGTGTATTTTCAATAACTTTTGCTGCTTCAGCAACTTTTATACTTGAAACAAGATAGGTTCCAGCAGTTATAACCTGTTTATAAAGGTCATCAACTATTTTTGCAACTTTATCATTAGAGCCAGAGGTGATTTTTAAAATTTTTGTAACACTATGGCCTTTATCTCCAGGATTAATTCGCTCAGGGGAGTAGCCACAATAAAAGTCTTTATTAAACTCAAGTCCTGATGAATTTTCTAATTCTATTGCACAGATATCTTCAGTAACACCAGGATAGACTGTAGACTCATAAATCACTATGTCACCTTTACTCAAAACTGACCCAATCATCCTAGTTGACTCTATAAGTGGCCTTAAGTCTGGCTTATTATTTGAATCTATTGGAGTAGGAACAGTAACAATATAAATATTACATTGTTTTGCATCTTGGATATCAGATGTATAAAAAATTTTAGACTTAACTAATTTTAAATGAGCTGTTTCAATTTCATTAGTTTTGTCATTTCCATTTTGAAGCTCATGAATACGATTTAAGTTAATATCATAACCTAAGACCTTAAATTTTCCTGCAAAAGCTACTGCTAGAGGCAATCCTACATAGCCAAGGCCTATTATACAAACGTTTAAATTTTTCATATATTATTATATTCCTTATACCATCTGACAAAGTTTCCTACACCTTGCTTAATGCTCATATTTGGCTTATATGCAAACTCTTTTTGAAGGTCATCTACATCAGCAAAAGTATCCTGTACGTCACCAGGCTGGAGAGGAAGAAGTTTTTTCTTTGCAGTCAAACCCAAAGATTCCTCTAATGAGTTAATATAACTCATTAGTTCTATTGGGTTATTATTTCCAATATTATAAAGTCGATATGGGGCAGATGATGATGCTGGGTCTGGTGAATATGAATCCCAATCTGGATTAACTGAAGGTGGCTTATCTATTACTCTAGAAATGCCTTCGATAATATCATCAATATATGTAAAGTCTCTTTTGTGCTTTCCAAAATTAAAAACAGTTATTGGCTCTCCAGCCAAAATAGCTCGAGTAAATTTTTGCAAGGCCATATCTGGCCTATCATATGGACCATATACTGTAAAAAATCTTAGCCCCGTAGTTGGTAATTTATATAAATGAGAGTATGCATGGGCCATCAATTCATTCGATTTTTTAGTAGCGGCATACAAACTAACGGGATGATTGGTACTATGATGAGTAGAGAATGGCTGTTTTGTATTAAGTCCATAAGTTGAACTTGAAGAAGCGTAGACTAAATGCTTAACTTTATTATGCCTACAACCTTCTAAAACATGGCTAAAACCAACTATGTTGCTATCAATGTAGGCTAGAGGATTTTCTAATGAATACCTGACACCAGCTTGAGCAGCCAAATTAATTACCACGTCAAATTTTTCAGCTTCAAATAACTTTTCCATCCCTTCACGGTCTTCTAAACTTAAGCGAATATGTTTATAACAAGGATGGTCAATATGACGCAGCAAGCGAGCCTCTTTAAGTCCTGGGTCATAATAATCATTATGGTTATCAATCCCAACAACAATATCACCTCTATCAAGAAGCTTTATAGATAAAGCTGAGCCAATAAAACCCGCACTTCCAGTAACCAGTATTTTCATATATACAAACTAAATTAATTATTATAAAAAGTTAATCACTATTGAATAAATCTCTTGTATAAATCTTACTCATAACATCACTTATCTCATCGGAAATTCTATTAGCCACAATAATATCACTCAGCTTTTTAAATTTTCCTAAATCTTTTATTACAGTTGAATTAAAAAACTCATCCTCTACAAGAATTGGTTCATAAACTAAGACCTTTATTCCTTTTGCTTTGATTCGTTTCATAATGCCCTGAATAGAAGAGAGTCTATAGTTATCTGAGTCTGATTTCATAATAAGCCGATAAATACCTACAACTACATCTTCTTGATTAATATTTAAATTGTTGATTTTTTTCAATATTTGTTCAACTATAAAATCTTTTCGAATTGTATTTGAATCAACAATTGCACTTATCAAACTATGTGGAACCTTATCAAAATTTGCCCTTAATTGTTTAGTATCTTTTGGCAAGCAATAACCTCCATAACCAAAAGAAGGGTTATTATAATGAGACCCAACTCGAGGATCAAGGCCAACTCCTTCAATTACTTTTAAAGACTCTAAACCATGAATTTCTGCATAAGAATCTAGTTCATTAAAGTATGCAACACGCATTGCTAAATAGGTATTTGAAAAAAGTTTAATCGCTTCCGCTTCAGTTGAATTTGTATAAAGTATATTAATTTTCTCTTTTAATGCGCCTTCGACTAATAAATTGGCAAATATCTCAGCATGCTTTGAATGCTCACCTATAACAATTCTTGAAGGATAAAGATTATCATATAAAGCCCTTCCTTCTCTTAAAAATTCTGGTGAAAAAATAATATTTTCATAATTAAATTTCTTTTTAGCTCTAGCAGTAAACCCAACAGGAACAGTCGATTTAATGACGATAAAAGCAGATGGATTTAACTTAATTACATTTTGTATAACAAATTCTAATGCGCTTGTATTAAAGTAATTTGTTACTGGATCATAGTCTGTTGGCACTGCTATTACAACAAAATCTGCATTTGTATATGCAAGTGTATTAACCGAAGTAGCAATATAATTAAGGTTTTTATTTAAAATAAATTCTTCAATTTCAGGATCAGAAATCGGTGATATCTTGCTATTTAACTTATGAATCTTGTCGCAATCAATATCTAAAATAACCACTTGATGATTTTGAGCAAGCAGGATTGATATTGAAAGTCCGACATAACCTGCTCCTACAACTGTTATTTTCATAGTATTGTCTTTAAATTAAAGCATTATATATTATGAACATTAGTAATCTACTGGTATAAATACTTACTGTTATAGTTTTTTAAATAATAAATCTGAAATATCTGATTGTGGTTTAAATTCTGGTACTAGCTTAATAAGTAATTTTCGAAGATTTAAAAGATCATTCAATTCAAGAGCCTCCTTAAGATCATTTAATATTGGCTCTAATTCATCCCAAGTCAACATAGACTCTTTTGCTTGCATAATTTTAGGGTTAATTGTTTTGTTAACATTATTTCCAATTAATAACTCTTCATAGAGTTTTTCACCAGGCCTAATTCCAATATATTTAATTTCAATATCACCTTCAGCATTAGAGTCATCTTTGACCCTTAATCCACTAAGATTAATCATTTTAGTTGCCAAGTCACTTATACTCACTGGATCTCCCATATCAAGTACAAAAACCTCTCCACCTTCCCCAATAGCACCTGCCTGAATTACTAATTCTACAGCCTCATTAATAGTCATAAAATAACGATAAATATTTTTATCTGTTACCGTTATAGGTCCACCATCTTTTATTTGTTTTTTAAACAGTGGAATCACTGAACCACTGGATCCAAGAACATTACCAAAGCGAACCATACTAAACTTTGTCTTACTTTGATTTTTAGATAAGGCTTGCAGTATTAGTTCAGCTGTGCGTTTTGTTGCACCCATAGTATTGGTTGGTCTTACTGCCTTATCAGTTGAAATCAACACAAAGGTCTCTACAGATTCTTCAATAGCTGTCTGCGCACAAATAAGAGTACCAAATATATTGTTATTTACCCCTTCCAGATTATTAAACTCTACAATTGGGACATGCTTGTAAGCTGCCGCATGATAAATTGTATTAACATCAAATTGCTTTAGCACAGAACTAAATCTTAGTTTATTGTTAACGTTTCCTAATATTGGATATATATTTAATGTGTTAACGTTAATTTTAGTAAGTGTTTTTTCGATTGTATATAGTGCTATTTCGCTAATTTCAAATAATACTAATGCCTTTGGTTTTAAAGAAATAATTTGTTTGCAAAGTTCAGTTCCAATTGATCCACCGGCACCAGTAACTAATATAACCTTGTCAGTAATATTTTTACTTAGCAAATCTAGATTAGGCTTTACCTTATTTCTGCCAAGCAAATCATCAGTACTTACCTCATGTAGGTCATTAATGACTAAATTACCATCAGCCAATGCCGAAATACTAGGGAGCAATCTAACTAAAACAGAATACTTCTCAAGTATATTAATAATTTTAATGCGCCTAGTTCGAGATACTGATGGCATAGCAATTAAAACTTCTTGCACTCTGTATTTAATAATAATATCCTTAATATTATTAAGAGAGTAGACTTCCAAGCCTTTAATTTGCCTACCTTGAAGCTGAACTGAGTCATCAATAAAAGCTAATATACTATATTTATCTGAATATTCCAAAGCTGATACTAACTGAACCCCTGCCTTACCTGCCCCATATACAAGTATTCGTTTTTTAGTAGTATTAATTGAAGAATTAAGTAATCGTGATTTAAAATTTCCATTAAAAACAGAACGGGCAAAAATCCTGACTCCAATAATTAAAACTAAAGATAACATCCAATTAATAATAAAAAAAGAAAGATAAGATTTATCTACTAAAAAAACTAAAGAAAATAATCCCCAGATAATCGAATAAATTGTTACAGCACGAATAATAAGCCAAATAGTTTTAATTCCTAAATATCGAAGTACAGATCGATATAGGCCAAATTTTATAAAAGTTAAAGTTGAGATAATTGGAGCAATTCCTAATATCAATAAAAATTCATAAGAAAATAAAAAATAAAACCCAAAATCCATCCAGAATAATACAATTGCAACTGACAGAATTATAAATATATCAATAAATAATGTTAATAGCTGTTTTGTTATCCTTGTTAAGCCTAATAAATTATCAATCACTCCAAAACTCCATCTCGATTAAAAACTTTAAAAATTGTAATAAATAATATTTTTGTATCAAACCAAAAAGATTGACGCTGCAAATACTCAAAATCTAAAGAAACTTTTTCAATAATCGATAGCGTATCTCTTCCCTTTACTTGGGCCCACCCTGTAACACCAGGCATTAAAGTGTCAATCCCTTTTTCTTTTCTTAATAAAACTAAATCTGTTTGGTTAAAAAGAGCTGGCCTAGGGCCAACTAGAGTCATTTCCCCCTTTAAAATTGAGAATAGTTGTGGGAGCTCATCCAGACTTGTACGGCGCAAAAAACCGCCAAAAGGTAACAAATAATCTTTTGAATTATCAAATAAATGTGATGCAATAACTGGTGCATCAATATTCATTGTTCTAAATTTTGGCATTTGAAAAATAATACCATTCCTACCAATTCTATTTGAATAATAAAGTATGGGGCCTTTTGAAGAAAAGAAGATTAAAATACTAATAATTAAAAAAATAGGGGAAAGAACTATAACTAAAAATAAGCTTAGTAAATAATGCACAGGTATAGTTATATATTTTTGAGAAATACTCATTCAAAAAACTCTAAGTATTATCATTAATAACAAAATAAACACACCCTTCCGCTGACGACGTAGTTGATTGAAATTTCTTATTAAAAACCATCTGTCCAAATTAAATGAAATATTATTTTTTAAGCTTACAACATTTAATATTTTACTTACTTCAGAACGGTACCAGCCATTTTTAATCATTTTAAAACGCTTTGAATAAGCCAAAAAACCAAAATTTGAACCAATCTGATTTGAATTATGCTGCCTGTAAAGCATCAAAGCTTTATTATCAATAAACCAGGGCATATTTCTAGATCTAAAAAAAGCATAAATGAACCAATCATGAGACTCAATATATTTAACCTGATTCCAATTTTTAATGATAAATATCTTTAATAATTCTGTAGCATTTTTTCTTAATATATACGTACAGCCCGGACCAGGTGATTCAAAATAGTAATCAAATTTTTTTTGAGAATAGGATTTTTTAACTAACTTTTTTCGCCCATCTTTCCAGAAAGCTACAACATCACTAGAATAAGCTTCAAAGTCATTATTTTGAAAAATACTGATTCCCTGTGAAAGCTTATTTGGAAGCCATATATCGTCTTGATCAGAAAAAGATACATAATCAAAATCTCTAAAATCTACATCTCGAATTAAGCGATAAAAATTTTTTGCAGCACCACCAAAATAATCGCCATATGACAAAACAGTTAAAAAATTATTCTCTTCTTCAAATTTCTTGCATAACTCCAGCGTGCCATCTTTAGATATATCAACACTGATAAAGATATGAATATTAATATTAATATCTTTTTGGGCGCTTATAGAATTTATCTGCTCTTCTATCCACTCTATTCCATTATAAGCAGCTAATAAAACAGCAATATTAAACTTATATTTCTTCTTATGATTAGCTGTCATATTTTTTTTCATTATCGTAGCAATCATTTTTAAAAATTCTATACATTGAAGAATTATATGCTAAAGAGAAGTGGAAGAAAAAAGACTAAAATAAAGCTTTCTTTACAATTTAGCATAATAAGATGTATGAATCTTCCCACCTTAGAATATTTACAAGTATCTCTCATGCTTTAATATATATATTTCCTTTAGTTATCTTGGGTCGAGAAAATTATGGTGGCGTTATACTTCTTTTACTAACTTTATTGGGTGGCTATGTTGTATTTAAAGACAATATTAATCCTTTTAAGCATAAACAATTAAGGCTTATTTCTATAATTTCTTTTTTTTATTTTTTCTCAATAATTTTATTTATTGCATTATCAAAAAAATTAGTTACTGATATTTTTTATCACTCACCTGGATTGGTTTTTTTCTTATTTGCACCACTAATTTCATTAGCAATTTACAAAGCTAATATTGATTTTGGAAAATTTATTTCAGTAATTAAAATAGGTTTAATACTTATAGGTTTATATGCACTTTATAAGTCTACAAAAACCACCCTTCCAACTGATAGAATCCTTTGGGTATCTCATATAGGATCGATGTTATTAGTATTTTCATGGATTAATATTAATCATGAAAAAAAATATCATTTTCTATTAACTTTAATAAGCTCGATACTTGCAATCAATGCAATTTTACTTGCAGGTTTTCGTGGTCACATCCTAGCCTTATTTATATTAAGCACACTATTCTTGCTATTGAATAACAAATATTCGATAAATAACCAAAGGAATAATTTATTTGCAGCATTTCTTGTTTTAATTACTATATTACTTATTCAATTTAATCCTAATGTAAAAGATAGATTCATCGATGCAGCTTACAACCTTCAAGAATGGTCGAATATTACTATATTTAACATAGAAGCTCGGAATGTGGTTGAAAAAAATATAAATACTTCTACTGGTCAAAGAATGGAGATGTATAAAACTGGATTAATGGCCTTTAAGGAAAAAAAAATTTTTGGTCATGGTTACTTAAACACTACTAGCGCAGCATCAAATTTTGCAAAAAATGAATACGTCAAAAAAGCAATAATCCAACATACTCACTTGCACAATACTTATATTGATTCATTGGTTTTTGGAGGAGTTACTGCACTCTTAGTAGTATTAATTTTACTTCTATCACCATTATTAGTATTTATTCAAGCCTTTAAAAATAAACAAAATACTGAGCATGCAACTCTTGGAATTTTACTTGTAACGAGTTATCTTCTTTTAGGTCTAACAGATACGATGATTGGCGGCATTTTTGAAAATACTTTTTATGTATTCTTTCTATCTATATTTTTGTCAAAAGTAACTTCTGAGTGAATAATTATATCTCTTATAATTTTAGACTTACTGCATTCCTTTAAAACCCTTTATCAATTCTCTATCACTTAATGTTTGATCACTTTTTCTCCCCATAAAAAAAAATGCAGAAGCAGCATCATATGAGCCCGGCTTGTCAATTAGATAATAATCAAAATATTTAAGAAAAAAAGAAGTCACATGAACAAAAATGGTTAAAAAATAAGAAATACTCTTAGACGAAGTAAAGCTTTTAATAAAGTGTGCATATGACCAGGCTAAGGCAGTTCCTGGACCCATTAGAGGGGCATGCTCTATTTCTTCAAAATTTCTAAATAGCCTGCGATGTCCTAAATGAGTAAACCTTGTAAAATCATATTGCTTCATATGCACCTGTTGCATAAATGGTGTTTCTGCATATACAAGTCCACTCTTCTTTAAAACTCTGTGAATCTCATCAACACAGCGCTGGGGATTTAATACATGTTCTAATACAGCCTGCACAACAACACAATCAAATGTTTCATCTAGGAATGGAATATCGTGAGCATCTGAGATTATTCTTGTATTTGGTCCGAATGAAACATCTGACTCAACAATCTCAAATAAATCATTATCATATAAAACATCCATCCCCTCGCCCTTAATACTTCCACCTACAACCAATATCTTTCCATTAGCATTAATTAACTTATTAAGTTTTTCATAATTTTTTTTTGCTTTGACATTAAGCCCAATACCAGGAGATAGGCTTCTAATAATTTTTTTTATTTTGTTAGGCTTTAAATCCCAAGTTGTATCAACCTTATTCTGAAAATCTTCAATTGAAAAAAGACTTTTTTCATCACTAATTAAAATAGGAATATCATTAATAATTGGATATCTTATATCTGAATTAGTTTTATTAAAGAGATAATTACCTTGTTTTATTAATTTAGCTTTAGTAGCTGGACACAATAATTGCAACTGTAGTTCATAAGATATTTTCATTTCAATAATTCTTCTATTTTTAGGTTATGAAAATCTTTAAAAATTAATTATTTCTTAGGACAAAAGAATAGTTCACAAACTGAATTAGGAAGCTGATCATCATCATGAAAAAAATTCAAAACACCTTTATTAAGTAGATAAATAGAATAGTTGTGTACTTTTGCAAATTCTCTAAAGCTTGATATATTAGTATTACAAATCTCCATAGTTGTTGGGTTAGCCTCGATTTGGATAAAAGGCATCGACTCATTTATAGTATTGTATAACCCACTTAAAACTTCTAACTCAAAACCCTCTACATCAATTTTAATAAATTTAACTTTATTACTCATAAACATAATTTTCAAGAATTTATCGCCATGAACAATGTTGGCCTTAAGTGCTGTTTGATTTGAAATAGTATTATTTATACCTATCAAGCTGACTCTTCCAGTATTAGACCTGTCGTCTTTGTTTTTAATTTCAAAAGTGTAATCAGGTAGGCCAATATCCATGACTTTATTGACATTACCAAGCCCAAATGGAAATAGAAAAATATTGTGCTTCAGTGTATTTTTTTTAAAAAAAGTATGATTTGGAGTATATGGCTCAAAAGAGTAAATATCCATATTTGAATCTTTTAGAGCCAACCTAAAAGCAATAGAGGTATATCCAAGATTTCCTCCAATATCAAGAACTAAACCATTATCATTATTATTAGAGATACCTAATTTTTTAAAGACTTTCGTATATCTTCTAATATTTTTTCTCATTAAGTCCCTATCTGCAGCACGAAGTTGCTTAATAGTAGGTGAAAAAATAAAATTTTTAGCAGTAAAAGAAAAAAATGCATACTCTTTGAAAAAAAATTTAAAAAATATACACTGAATATCAAATACAAAATAATATATTTTAATTAAGACACTTTTCATACTTTTTCTTCAAAAAATTTAGCTAGTCTTTTTGCAGCATGTCCATAAGCAATCTCTTGTGCCTCTATGCACATTCCACCAATATGAGGTGTGATAATAACTTGCTCTGATTCTAATGCATATTTCAAAAGCGGGCTTTTTTCTCTGTTTCTAATTTCATCGGTAAGAACATCTGTAGCGACTCTTGCATCTGGATTAGACTGCAAAAAACTAACCAAATCAACTTCATTCACCATATCGCCCCTCGCTGTATTAACCAGCACAACATCTTTTTTCATTTCGTCAAAACATGCCTTATCTATCATCCCAATAGTCTCTTCTGTAACATGAACATGAATTGCAATTACATCAGATTTTTGAAGCAAATACTCTAAATTAGATACCTGCTCAATATCCTTATCCTCTACTTCTTTGTATGGATCATAAACTATTACACGAGAATCAAATGCCTTACAGTATTTTGAGTACATACTGCCTAATCTCCCATACCCTATAACCCCAATACTAAGACAATTCATTTGTCTACCTATGTATTTTTCATAATTCCACTCTCCCTCTAGAACAGCTTTATGGCCTTTAACAACATGCCTTAAACTAGCAAGTGTTAATGATAATGCTAATTCAGCTGTTGAGCTAATTCGATTAATCACTTCTCTTTCTTCTGTCAACGAAAGTATTGGTAAGTTAAGTTTCGCTGCATATGGTTTATCAATATGATTGGTTCCAGTAGAAGCTGTACAAATAACCTTTAAGGTTTTTGTTGCATTTAATACTTCTTGCCCAATAAATACTTTTGATTTATTTGGATTAGTAAATATTGCATCATAACCATCAATAACTGAGATGAGCTCTTCAATAGAGGGATCATCCATATAGGTTACTTCACCTAAAGATTCAAGAGCTTCTGGAACTCCTTTAATATGTCTAACTGGAGTTATTACTAGTATTTTATAATTCATATGCAACTTTTATTTATTCAGCATTAATTCAGCAATCATAAAGTCAATTTCTGTATCGATATTGACTGCCCTTTCTGGTGGCAATATATATGGTCTACTATTATCTGAACCGTATCTCTTACCTTCAAGCATCAAGTAATCTCGCTTTAAAGCATAAATCGAACCACTCCTAATATAGGCCTCTGGTTTTAAATCTTGCCTTCTACTCTCTGGTATCTCTTGAATACAAAAATCAGTAATTTTATCGTCAATAATTTTTTTAATTCTTGCAGGATGATGATCTTCAAGTTTATGAACTGCAATAACAGAGTTCGCTTTAGTCGAAATCAGTTTATCAATTGATGCATCAATATCTTCCACTGTCTTCATAGGATTTGTACACATTAGCTCTATTATATAATCGTACTTAACCCCCTCTTGTTTTTCAACCCACTCGACAGCATGCTGCATAGCAGAAACTGAACTTGCCTCATCTGTACTAAATTTTCTTGGCCTTAGAAATGGAGCTTCTGCTCCATATTGAAGGGCAACCTGTTGAATCTCTTGGTCATCTGTAGAGACAATGTATCGTGAAATATACTTACTTTTAAGCGCTTCAGCAATCGTATAACCAATAAGAGGCAATCCAGCAATAAGTTTTATATTCTTCCTTAAAACTGACTTTGAGCCTCCACGAGCAAGTGTTAATCCCAAAATACGAATCTCATTATTTTTTTTCATACTAAGAATTTAATAATTTTTTAATAATTTCTTGGGAACCTTCTTCACGTGAGTTCAATGTGAATTGATAATTATCTATTGAAATAATACCAACATCATTACCCGTAATAGTCCCTCTCCTTATATCAGCTGAGGATGTTGCACATCCAAGACCATAAAGTGCTCGCATTATTGGCTCTCTATTATTACGAGATTCCATTGATGAGTCAATTTGCAAAAAAGTTGAATCTTTTTGTTTTTGCCAGTAATGTCCATAGTCAACAAAGCAAGGAAATACAGAGCTAAGCCCTTTATATTGAAGTTCAGTAATCAGATTATCAAATAAATTTATTGGTCTAAATGGGTAATGGTGGTTAACATAAAGAATAACACCTGGGAAACAGCCTCCAGATTCTATTTCATTTAGAGACAATGAAAGAAGTTTTTCAACATCTACCTCTTCAGAATGAAAGACAACCTTATTCCTGTCAATCCAATGAGCTCCAGATGAAATTGCTATATTTTGATCATAAGATGTTACATAAACTTCACAAGCAAAAGAAGTCAACTTTAATTCGGCTACCGTATTAAGTAAGAGCTTAAACTCCATTGAATTTTTATCAACATCATTATTAACGAGAAGTACTGATGCGACAACTATATTTTCTGGTTTAAGAGAATCTGGCAATTCACCAAAACTTTCTAAATCCAATTTATCTAATATTGTTGCAATTCCATTTGCCCTATCTGATGAACTTCCATGCTGATGAAGTCCATGGTAATGATAAACTGCCGCATTTGGCTCATATATAAGCTCATAACCAGATTCTATAACAAGCTTGCCCCAAATTCTATCTTCAATATTAGTTGCCTCTTCCTCAAAAGGAAATTTAGCCCAAATAGCTCGAGGAAACATACTATTTGCGTTATGAAAAAAATAATCTTTGACTTGAATTTTTTTATCTTGGCCAAATGTAATTAGCAAATCTCTTTTGTCCGCATCACTAGTATAAGATAATGGTAATTGTCGACCATACACGCCGGCTAAATTTTCATTTTCATTAAAATTATTATATAGATTTTTAAGCCAATGTTTGTCTTGAGGAATGCAGTGAGCCGAGATACATACAATATAATTTCCTTTTGAGGCTCGTATGCCGTCGTTTATAGCCTTACCTGGGAAAAACTTATCAATCTTAACTATTGAGGATATAGGATATCTCTTTGCAACCTCAATAGTATTATCAGAGCTATTATTATCAACCAAAATTACTTCAAAACGCTTAAAGTCTTGGTTAAAAATTGCACCCAAACAATGTGCTATCCATCTTTCTTCATTATAGGTTCTGACAATAATTGATACTTCAACAGGCATTAAATTCATTCAAACATTTCAAAGTTTAATAATTCATCAGCAGATATGTCTTTAAGAGCCTTTTTACCAATAATTTTATAAGCATCCTTTGATGGGATTCCTGTTCCTGGGTTTCGGTATGCAACCATATCAGCTGTCAAATCAGAACCCATAGGAATGTTTTGGGATGATGCCATAGAAACATGATACTTATGTCTAGTAATCCATTCTGTCTCACTAACATTTTTTTCACCAGTGCCTTTAATTTTTTCAATACTTCTAATATCTCTTACCATTTCAATAAAATCTTTT
>Ga0075444_10000112_pt1 | contig 44306 bp, 42 predicted proteins | sample CoawatmetaG01DNA_FD_76836 | JGI IMG/M metagenome (GOLD analysis project Ga0075444, IMG submission 76836) | Marine microbial communities from the West Antarctic Peninsula - Coastal water metaG017-DNA | ecosystem: Environmental > Aquatic > Marine > Coastal | place: Atlantic Ocean: West Antarctic... | reverse complement strand
TTTTAAAATATTATTTTCAAACAATAATAACATAAATGTTTTAAAAACATATGTTGAGTCAGATGATAACTTTGTTCTTGAAACAAAGAAAATAGACAAAAAAAATCTTAACAACAAAGCGGATTTGCATCTTGATGCAAGGCATAACTCTGAGTATGATTTTTTTTCTGATGTAATTGAGTGTTTTAAGGACAATAGTAATTCAAAATATATTAAAAAAGGAGCGGTTAATGATCGCCTTATAGTTGATGAAATTATCAAACTAAGCCCTGATTTAATTATTTCTTATGGTTGTAGTATTATTCAACCAACCCTAATAAAATACTTTAAAGATAGAATTATTAATGTCCATCTTGGACTATCACCCTATTACTTTGGTGCTGGTACAAATTTTCATTGCTTAGTTAATTGCGAATTTCAATTTGAGGGTTATACTTTTATGTATTTGGATGAAGGTATAGACACAGGTGAAATTATTCATCAATCTCGAGCACAAATTTTACCATTTGACAATCCACATCAAATTGGTAATAGGTTAATAAAGCAAATGACTAGGGACTTTATCAGTTTGGTTTTAAATTTTAATTTGATAAAAAACATAGTTCCTGTCACAGATTTTATAGGAAAAACATATTTAGCTAAAGATGCTACTGATGAACTAACATTAAAACTATATAAGAACTTTGATGATGATGCAGTTATCAAATATCTATTTAAAAGAACTAAGCTTCTTTCGCGGTTCCCTTTAATTGAGCAATCTTTTTTAATAAAGCAAGAATAAAATAATGCTTAATGTTATGTATCACTATGTTCGTCCATATAGCAAGGATTATCCAAACCTTAATAGTTTAGATGTCGATATTTTTAAAAACCAGTTAGATTATTTTGAAAAAGAGTATGGTTTTTTATCAAAAGTTGAATATCAGAATGCAGTTAAGAAAGGCCACAACCCAAAAGGGGTTGTCTTGACTTTTGATGATGGATTTAGGGACCATTTTGACTATGTCTTGCCCGAACTGAAAAAAAGAGGCCTTTGGGGGATATTTTATATTTCTACAGGTGTATATCAAAAAAATGAATTACTGGGTGTTCACAGAGTTCATTATTTAAAAGGTAAATACGGTGCCAAGGCTATATTGGATGAAGTACTTCAAAATATTGATAGCAGTATGCTAGATCATACAACTATTGGTAAGTTTGATAAAGAAATATACACTGGATTAAGCTATGAAGAAGACGAGAGAAAGTTAAGAAGACTTTTAAATTTTTATATTAGTTATAAATATAGAGATAAAATTTTAAGTAAATTAATGAAAAAGTTTTTTAATGAAGATGAGTTATTTAAAGATGTTTATTTGTCAATACCTGAAATTAAAGACTTAGTATTGAGTGGAAACATTGTAGGCTCTCATACCCTCTCACATAGAGTCTTATCAAGGTTATCGTATCAAGAGCAATACAATGAAATAGAAAATTCTTTTAAATTTATAAATAGCCTCGTAAAACAAGAATACAAGAGTTTTTGCTATCCTTATGGCTACAAGAGTTCATATAATAGTGACACACTAAAAGTTTTAGGCGAACTAAACATTGATGATGCTTGTGTTTTTGATAATAAAATTCAAGACGATAAAATAAAAAGATATGAATTATCAAGAACGGATTGTAACCAATTTTTGGAAGTGTAAAAATGAGTGAAAAACTAGAAGTTTATTATGGATTGCCTAGTATGGTAAAGTTTTGTAAAAAATGTTCTATTTCAAATCAGCGTCCAAATTCAGCTGTCGAGATGAAAAATAAAAATAAAACTAAAGAAACTATAGCTTTTAATGATAAAGGCATCTGTTCTGCTTGCAGTTTTAATTCTGATAAGAAAGAGATTGATTGGAAAGAACGTGAAGAAAAATTATTTGATCTTCTGGAGCCATACAGAAGTAAGGATGGTAGTTATGATATTCTGGTTCCAAGTAGTGGAGGAAAGGACAGTGCTTTTGCAGCACATATTCTAAAGTATAAATATAAGATGAACCCTCTTGCAATTACTTGGGCGCCAAATATGTTCACAAGAGCAGGTTGGAATAATTTTAATAACTTGACTCGTGTAGGAGGTATTGATAGCTTTTTATACACTCCAAATGGAAAACTACATAGTTATTTAACTAAGTTAGCATTTAAGAATTTAGGCCATCCATTCCAGCCCTTTGTTCATGGTCAAAAAGTTATTGGTCCTAAAATGGCTAAAAAATTTGGTATTAAGTTAATTATGTATGGTGAGAATCAAGCTGAGTATGGTAATCCTCTGGAGGGAAATAAGGATCCATTTATGAAGCCAGATTTTTTTACAATTGATAATCCTCTTGAAATGATTTTAGGAGGTGAAAAAGTTGAAGAAATTATTAATAATACTGATTTTGGCTTTAATGATTTTGCTCCTTATATTCCTCCAACTCTAGAAGAAATTAAGGAATCAGATACAAAAGTAACTTTTTTAGGTTATTTTGAAAAATGGGATCCACAAGAGTGCTATTATTATGCTGTTGATAATACTGGATTTATGCCATCATATGAAAGGTCAATTGGAACTTATTCAAGGTATACAGAAATTGATGATAAGATTGTTCCTTTTCATTTTTATATGACTTATATTAAGTTTGGTATTGGAAGGGCAACCTATGATTCTGCTCAAGAAGTTAGAAATGAAAAAATCACTAGACAAGAAGCAATAAATTTAGTTGAAAAATTTGATGGTGAATTTCCTGCGAAATATTTAAAAGAATTTTGCGACTATTTAGACATTACTAAAGATGAATTTTATAAAGTAGTTGATAGTTTTAGAAGTCCTCATTTATGGGTAAAATCTGATGAAAAATGGAAATTAAGACATAAAGTGTCAGGAAATGGAGTGGATGATTAATAATGTATTAGCAATAATACCGGCACGTGGCAAGTCAAAAGGCTTACCACGTAAAAATATTATTGACGTAGCCGGTAAGCCACTAATAGCTTGGACGATTGAAGCTTCTCTAAATTCAAAATGTATATCTAAAACTATAGTTAGCTCTGAAGATCTAGAGATTTTAGGTATATCGTTAGAATATGGCGCTGAAATAATTAAGCGCCCTGATAATTTAGCACGTGATGATTCAACTTCAGAATCGGTAGTAATGCATGCTCTTGATTATTTAGAATCACTTGGAGAGATATTTCACTATATTATTTTACTTCAGCCTACTTCACCACTAAGAACTAGCAAAGATATTGATAGTGCATTCAAGATAATGTCAGAATCTAATGCTAAAGCAGTTATAAGTGTGTATGAGTTTGATAATAAAATTTTAAAAACACTCACCAAAAATTCTGCTGGTTTTTTAGAGAGTATTGTTAATAACAAGTATCCTTTTATGAGACGCCAAGATCTTCCAAAAGTTTATATGCCTAATGGTGCAATTTATATAATAAACATAAAGGCATTTCTAGAGCGTAATTCTTTTTTAACAGAAAAAACTGTAAATTATTTAATGCCTCAAGAAAAGAGTGTGGATATTGATAGTTTTGACGATATTGAGATTATTCAAAAGTCGTTGAGAAATAAGTAATGCTTTTAGGTCGCCATTTTGAAAGAATTAATTCAAGCGTGACTGATATTTTAATACTTGATAGAAATGGTTTAGAATTTCTTAAAAATTGCATTCCTCTTGGAATGCGTTATTGTTCTATTGATACTAGAAGTAGCATTCCTTACTTAATTAAAACAAAATTTTTTCTAAGATTATTTATAAATATTTTTAAATATGGGTTTAAGCCCATATCATTATTATGTTCTATTATTGAAATTTTAAAGCCAAAGTCAATAGTTACTTTTACAGATAATAGCAGCATGATTGGGCAAATCAGTTTAATCTTTCCAAGTTTATTAGTGTTGTCAGTTCAAAATGGAGTCAGGACTTTGCCAGATGACTTTGTTTCCCATAAGAGTAAATTTTATATTCCTATTTATTTCTCATTCGGTAAATATGAGAAAAATTTGATTACTTATCTTAATGTGCCATATATTGAAATATATGAAGTAGGGTCATTAAAGTTAGGGCTTTTTTTGAGCAAAGATTATCAAAATGGCAATAATGGAATATGTTTTATATCTCAATATAGAGATTCTTTTTTAAATTCTGAAGATAAGATTTCAAGGGATTGCTTATTAAGGATGGAAGGTATTTATAGAAACTTAGTTGTGTATTCTGATTCTAATATTATTAATGTAGCAATGCATTTTGGTGAAGAAAGTTTATACTATGAAAAAGAAAAAGAGTTCTATTTAAATTTATCTAGGACTACAAATTTGATTGGAAACGAAGCAAGTAGTTTTTCATCTTATAAAATAGCTTTTTCATCTTCAATTATAGTTGCGATGGATTCAACACTTGCATTTGAAATGTTTGGGTGTGGAAAGAGAGTTTTATTTTGTGATTTTGCTAAAGATAAGCTTTATACCAATCGAAAGGGAGTTGATTTTTTGTTTGATAATCTTCCTAAAGAAGTCATATTAGAAACATTTGACAAGGCCGAAATGGACAGTAAAATAAACACTTTGCTTAGTATGAGTGATGCGGAGTACTTAACTTTGACGAAAAAGTCTAGAAATTATTTTATCAAGCAATCAAAAGAATTTCCCCATGAAATCATATCTACTTATATAGAAAATAATATTAATAAAGAATTAGGAAAATATGTTTAATGATAAAACGATTTTAATAACTGGTGGTACTGGTACTTTTGGCCATAGTTTTGTAAAAACACTGTTAGATCTTTACATACCTAAAAAGATAATTATTTTTTCTCGTGATGAACAGAAACATTACGATATGGAGCAATACCTTAGTAAGAAAAAATACCCAATGCTTCGTTTTTTTATTGGCGATGTTCGAGACTTTGAAAGATTACAGTTAGCAATGCATGGTGTGGATTATGTTATACATGCTGCAGCTATGAAACACGTCCCTGCGGCTGAGTATAATCCAATGGAATGCATCAAAACTAATATATATGGGGCCCAGAATGTTATTCAAGCAGCATTAGCTGCCAATGTAGAAAAGGTAATTGCTCTATCCACCGATAAAGCTGCAGCACCAAATAACTTATATGGGGCAACAAAATTAGCTTCAGATAAGCTATTCGTAGCTGCAAATAATATGTCAGGCTGGAAAAAAACATCTTTTTCGGTTGTAAGGTACGGCAATGTTGTTGGATCAAGAGGCTCAGTAGTTCCTTTTTTTATGAAGTTGATAAAGGAAGGTGTCGAAACTTTGCCAATTACAGATAACCGTATGACAAGGTTTTGGATTACTTTGCAACAAGGCGTAGATTTTGTTTTGAAAAATTTCGAACGTATGTCTGGGGGTGAAATCTATATACCAAAAATCCCTTCAGTGAAAATTATAGATTTAGCTAATGCTCTTGCTCCTAATCTCAGTCATACATTAATTGGAATTCGCCCAGGTGAAAAAATTCATGAAGCAATGATTACTAAAGATGATTCTCATCTCACTTTAGAGTTCAGTGATCACTTTATTATTAAGCCTACAATAGTTTTTCCTGATAGCAATCAACGTAACTTTGCTCTAAATAATCTAGGTGAAACTGGAACAAAAGTTTCTGAAGACTTTGAATATGACTCTTCTACTAATCCACACTTTTTAGATATTCAAGCAATAACTGAATTAAATAACAAGTTATTTACTAAGTGATCCCTTATAGTCGACAAAATATCTCAGAGGAGGATATTGATGCTGTTATTTCGGTATTAAAATCTGATTTTCTTACTCAGGGGGAAATGGTACCAAAGTTTGAAAAGGCTGTAGTAAATAAGGTTGGTGTTAGACATAGTGTTTGTGTTAATTCAGCTACAAGTGCTCTACATATTGCCTGTTTAGCTTTAGGTTTGGGTGAGGGTGATATATTGTGGACCACACCAAATACTTTTGTAGCATCAGCAAACTGCGCTTTATATTGTGGCGCCGAAGTGGATTTTGTTGATATTGATCTTATTACTCATAATATGAGTGCAGATGCCTTAGCATTGAAACTTAAAAATATTAAGTCACAAGATCAAATTCCAAAAATAGTCGTTCCAGTTTCTTTTTCTGGCAGAAGTACTGAAATGAAAAAAATTTATAATCTTGCCAAAAAATATAACTTTAAAGTAATTGAAGACGCTTCCCATTCAATTGGTGGTAAATATGATTATGAAATGATTGGAAGTTGCAAATATAGCGATATTACTATATTTAGTTTCCATCCTGTGAAGATTATTACAAGTGGTGAGGGTGGTATGGCACTTACTAATAATTCAGTGTTGGCAAAAAAAATGATGCTTCTTCGTTCACATGGAATATCTAGGAACCAAGAAGAATTAGTGAATAATTCTCAAGAGCCATGGTACTACGAGCAACTCACTTTAGGGTTTAATTATCGAATGTCAGATATACATGCAGCTTTGGGTTTCAGCCAACTTAAAAGACTGGACTCTTTTGTTCAGAAAAGACAAGAAATAGCTAGATATTATGATGATGCTTTAAAAGATTTGCCAATTATTCTCCCAAAAAAGTCTCCTGATTCTGCTTACCATCTATACGTGATTCAGATTGATAATAGTAATACGTCAATTACTAGAAGAACTCTCTTTGAGTATATGAGGGCTCAGGGGATAGGTGTTAATGTTCACTATATTCCAGTTCATACCCATCCTTTTTATAAGCAAAAAGGATTTAAAATAGGGGATTTTCCAAATTCTGAAAAATTCTATCAAAATGCAATCAGCCTGCCTATATTTTCTTCTATTGATGCAAGGCAATTAAAGAAGGTTGTTTTATCTTTAGAGTCAATCTTATTAGCGCACTGAGTTATGAATAAAAATTTACCAATATTAATTTTTGAGTGCGCAAATTCTCATGCGGGGGACTATGGTTTACTTAAAAAAACCATAAAAAAATTCTCTTCTATTTCTTATAAAAATAAGCATATTAAATTTCAGCCTTTTCATCCTGACACAATTGCCTTAGAGGATTTTTCATGGCATGAAACTTATAAGAAGTTAATGCTTTCAAAATCTAATTGGTCAAAAATTATTTCTATAGCAAATAAAGGGTATGAAGGAGTTTGGCTTGATTTATTTGATAGTTATGGAATAGAAGTGTTATCTGAAAATTTAGCGTCAATACATGGTATTAAATTACAAGCCTCAGTTTTAGAAAATTATGAAGTAATCAGTGGATTAAAAAAGTTAGCATTGGTTAATCAGGCACTAATGATAAATATTTCAGGTTTTTCTCTTAAAAAAATAGATGTCTTTATTAATTCTTTTTCACAACTTTCTTTTAATAATATAATTCTTCAAATTGGTCATCAAGCCTACCCTACTAGCCTTGAAGATACTGGACTTCAAAAAATAAACGATTTAAAGAAAGAGTTTCCAAATTTTGAAGTATGTATTGCAGATCATATTGATGCTACTGATGATATGGCAACAATTATTCCGCTTCTTGCTATATCTTCTGGATGCATTGCTATTGAAAAACATATTTGTTTGAGCCGTAAAAATTCAGAATATGATTTTCATTCAGCTATTGAGCCTATTCAAATGGAATTGCTTACAAAAAGAATTGAAAATACTATTACAGCCTCAAAAGGGGGGTTTATTTCAAAGTCAGAGAAAAATTATTTGTCTCAAAGTATTCAGATTCCTATTTCTAAAAATGAACTAACTAAAGGGACACTAATTTCTTCTAAAAATTTAATTTATAGGAGGACATCACAAGAGGGTATTTCTCTTAATCAGCTAATTAATCAACAAGTTCAAGGATATGTCTTAGCTGAAAATATTAATGAACAAAAAGCTATTAATTTTAGTGACTATAAAAAAGCTAAAGTTGGTGTCATTGTTGCATGCCGCATGAAATCATCGAGGCTTAAAAACAAGGCTATTCTAGAAATTGAAGGCCAGTCAAGTGTTGAAAGATGTTTGGAAAGTTGTTTAAATATGAAAGTGGCAGATGAAGTTATCCTGGCAACATCAGATGTAAAAGAGGACTCTATACTTGAAAATTACACACTAGGTGGTCTTGTACATTTTTGGAAGGGTGATCCTGATGATGTAATTAAAAGGTATATTGAAGTATGTGAAAATTATAATATAGACGTAATTATTAGAGTTACTGCTGACTGCCCTGTAGTCTCTTCAGAGATTTCAGAGGTGCTTTTAAAGAGGCACTTTGAATCAGGTGCAGACTATACTGCAGCTAGAGATTGTGCAGTTGGAACTGGGTGTGAAATATATAATCTTGAAGCTTTAAAGAGGGTTATTAGCTTTTTGGGCGATGCTAATTCTTCAGAATACATGACTTGGTATATGCAAAATAATCCAGAAATATTTAAATTAGAAATTGTTGATCTCCCATCTGAATTAGTTAGAAATTATCGATTAACATTAGATTATGCTGAGGATCTGGAGTTGTTTAATAAACTATATGGTGAATTAAATAAACATTCTTTGGAGGTAAATTTAAAGAATATATTTAATATTTTAGATAAACAATCAGATCTGGCAAGTATTAACTCTCATTTAACAATTAAATATAAAACTGATAAAGCACTAATAAATCATCTTAACAAAGTAACTAAAATTTATGAAAAATAATTCCTTAATTAATAGTTTTCCAGTAATCTGGTTTACTGGTTTATCTGCTTCAGGAAAGTCAACATTAAGTGAGTCGCTAGTTAATTCGCTTAAAAACCTTGGTGTAGAAAATATAATTTTGCTTGATGGTGAGAGTATTCGTGAAGAATTAAATAATTTTAATTTTGAAACTACTAGTAGAGAAGAGATTGGACATCAAAAAGCTAAGATAGCTTTAAAGTTAAATAAACAAGATAACATTGTTATAGTAACTGGTATAGCTCATAAAAAACAATGGAGGCAAGATGTCCGTCAAATGTTTGATCACTACATAGAAATTTATTTAAAATGTAGTTCAGATATATGCGCAAAAAGAGACTTTAAGGATAACTACAGAAAAGCGCATAAAGGTGAATTAAAAAATTTTATTGGAGTTCATGAGCAGTATGAAGAATATGAGAATTATGACTTAATGGTTGATACAGAGAAAAATAATATTCCTGCTTGCTCTGAAATTATCCTTGAAGAAGTCTTAGGACTTTTAAATCCCAAATTCGCAAAATAATTCAATATGTGTGGCATTGCTGGAATAATTAATTTTAAAACTAGTTCATTGAATTCTGAACCAATCAGAAAAATGACAGATTCTATTTCGCATAGAGGGCCAGATGATAGTGGATATTTTTATGATAATAATGTAGCTTTTGGTTTTAGGCGGTTATCAATTCTTGATATAAAGCATGGAAATCAGCCTATGCAGAGCCCTGATGGAAGATATGTTGTTGTTTATAATGGTGAAATATATAACTTTAAAGAATTACGAAAACGGTTAATTCAAAAAGGTTTTAATTTTAAAACCGAATGTGATACAGAGGTATTGCTTCATGCTTTTCAGCATTGGGGGATCGATTGTGTATCTAAACTCAATGGCATGTTTGCTTTTGCAGTATATGATAACTTAAAGAAAAAAGTTTTTTTTGGGCGTGATAGATTAGGAATTAAACCTCTTTATTATGCTCTAGTCGATGATAATCTTTTGTTTGGTTCTGAAATGAAAGCTATCCTTCAACACCCATTGTTTCGGCGCTCAGCAAATCTTGAAGCAATTAGCTCTTATCTTACTTTTCGTTATCCACAAGGTGATAGCCCAGTTTTTAAAGGAATTAAGCGATTGATGCCAGGTCATACAATGGCTTTCGACTCTTATGGTGTTAGTATTTCAAAATACTGGGAAATTCCTTTTTTTGATAAAAAAGAAGATTTGGGAGAGCAGTATTATTTAGATAAAACTGAAGAGTTGCTTGAAAAAGCTGTTGAGCGTCGATTGGTTAGTGATGTTCCATTAGGTGCGCTTCTTTCAGGTGGTTTAGATTCATCATTAATTGTTGCATATATGACGAAGTATTCACCTGATAGAATTAAGACTTACTCTATAGGATTCGATGAGGAGGGTTATGACGAATCAAATTATGCGAAAATTGTTGCTGAGCATTGTGGGGTTGAACATTTATCAATTAAGCTTAAGCAAAGTGATTATATTGATCAGCTTACAAAAACTATACGTCATAAAGATGCGCCTCTCTCAATTCCTCATGAGGTAGCGCTTTTAAACGTATGTAAAGAACTTAAAAAACATACTACTGTTGTTATATCTGGAGAGGGTGCGGATGAATTATTTGGAGGGTATGGCCGAGTTCAGAGGTCCCCTATGGATTTTAAAAAAATAACTTTCGTCAAGAACAACTTTCCAATTAGCCTTCATAAGCCCCTACTTAAAATTATGGGAGCAGGAGGCAATATTGATAGCTGGTTGTCAGTTAATAATCATATGGAACATTTTTTTTCTGTTTATAACTGGATCCCATTTCAAGAAAAGTGGAATATTTTTTCTGATACTACTATGGATATTATTAATAATGATAAATCAAGCCTAGAGTTTTGGGAGCATGATTTTGAAAAAGTTTCAGGTGGAAATGAATATGACAAGATTTTATATATGTTTGAAAAAAATCACTTGAATTGTTTGTTAGACAGATTAGATTCGATGTCTATGGCAGCAAGTGTAGAGGCTAGAGTTCCATTTGTTGATCATGAGTTAGTTGAGTTTGCCTCTACAATTCCAATCAAATATAAATTAAAATGGAAATCACCAATTCATCAAGTTAAGTCAATTTTTACGAATAGTTTTGATGCTTCAGAAAATTTAGATCATTCTAAATATATTTTGAGAAAACTAGGCTCAAAGACTCTTCCTAAAGTTATAGTTTCACGAAGAAAAAAAGGCTTTCCTGTGCCATTAGATAGTTGGATTAAAAATGGCATGATAACTCATGCTAAAGAAATTCTACTAGATGATAGAACAAAAAATCGAAACTTGTTTCGTCATTCTCAATTAGAAAAACTTTTAAATAATAAACAAAATCTAGACTACGACTTTTGGGGAAAAAAAATATGGATGCTAATGAATGTTGAGTTATGGTTTAGGGAGTTTGTAGACTAATGGTAGATGCTAAATTGTTTCTAGATGAGTTTTTAAATTTAGGTTTAAACTATTTTACTGGGGTTCCAGATAGTACTTTTAAATCATTAATGACCTTGCTGGATGAAAAAGAGGGTGACTTTACAAATCGAATTGCTGCAAATGAAGGCGCAGCTATAGCACATGCGACAGGGTATTATTTAGCCAATAAAAAGCCTGGAGTAACTTATTTTCAAAATTCTGGACTTGGTAATGCAATCAATCCACTTACATCTTTAACAGATCCAGATGTTTATAGTATTCCAATGGTTATTATAATGGGGTGGCGCGGTAAGCCAGGTTTGAAAGATGAGCCACAGCATAAAAAAATGGGGGCTGTTACTATTAAAATTCTTGATGCACTTAATATCCCCTATGAAATATTATCTTCAAATAGCTATCTTAGTCAAATACAAAAAGCAAAATTATGGACTGAAACAAATTTGGCACCATTTGTATTAATCATAGAACCTGGTTTTTTTAAAAAGAGGTCAATTAAATCCCATAAAAAAGCTAATTTTGGTTTAAATAGAGAAAGTGCTATTAGGTGTATTGTAGATTCTATCAAAAATCATGACATAATAGTTTCAACAACTGGAAAAACATCACGTGAGTTATATGAAATATGCTCTACTCATACTAGAGGTCATGGGAGAAATTTTTATAATGTTGGGTCAATGGGGCATGTTAATGCAATCGGCTTAGAAATTGCATTGCAGACAAAGAGTGATGTATACATTTTAGATGGTGACGGAGCTATGATTATGCATATGGGATCACTTGCAACTATTGGATATTATCAATCTCAGAATTTAACGCACATTATATTTGATAATAAATCACATGAATCGACTGGTGGTCAACCTACAGTTTCATCTTCACTAAATATTCCTAAAATTTTGAGTGGGTGTAACTACAAAAATGTATCATATGCTCAATCAGAAGGTGATTTATTTAACTCATTAAATAATTCTGAAAAAGGATTAAAAGGAATAGTAGTTAAAACCAAAAATGGATCTAGGGAAGATTTAGGAAGGCCTAATGACTCACCACAAAAAACAAAAGCTAGATTTATGGAGAATATTGCAGGTGAAAGATAAATTCAATGTTTTAAATCCCTTTAATGGAGAAATTGTTGGTAATGTAGACAATTTAAATCGTGTTCAAATACATAAAGCCTTAAATGATTCTTTAAATTTTAAGTGTAATTTATCATCTAAAGAGCGCTCAGAAATACTATTAAAGACTGCTTCTTATTTAAAAAAAGATGCCACCAGCCTCGCTAAATTAATTTCATTAGAGTCAGGTTTATCTCTCCAAGATACAACCTATGAGGTTGGGCGAGTTATAAATTGCGCAAAATATAGTTCAAAAGTATGTGTCTTATCAGAGAAAGATATAACAAGTGAATATGTTTTAGATGATGAAAATTATCCAGAATTAAAAGTAGTTACAGAGCCTCTTGATTTAATTGTTGGTATTACCCCTTTTAATCATCCAATGAACCAAGTAGCACATAAAATTTTTCCAGCTGTAGCAGCTGGTGCTTCTATTGTTATTAAGCCATCAGAAAAAACTCCACTTTCTGCAATAAGGCTGGTTGAAATTCTAGTTGAATGTGGATTACCTGAAAATATGGTTAAGGTAGTTAATGGTATAGACCCTGCTCTTACACTCGATCACATTTTATCTTTTCCACTTCTTGATATGATTACTTTTACTGGAGGGCTGTCTGCAGGGCTAGCTATTCAACAGAAAATGATTGACTTTAAGCATGGATTAAAGAGATATGTCCCGGAGCTGGGAGGTTGTTCATCCTTAATAGTTTGTGATGATGCAGATATAGATATTGCAGTTGATCTTGCTTTGAAAGGATGTTTTAAAAATTCAGGACAAAGATGCACTGCTGTTCGAAGAGTTGTGGTGGATAATAAAATTGCTGAAGAGTTTATTAGTTTGTTAACCTCCTCAGTAATGTCGCTTAATTTTGGAGATCCTTTATCTCAGCTTACTCATATGGGAACAGTTGTGGATGAAGAGGCTGCCACTAATATTAAAAGAAGAATTGACTCTGCTGTAGCTGGTGGAGCAAAACTACTGTATGGTGGCAATCAATCAGGAGCATTATTGAGCCCTACAATTTTAGATGATGTTAATTTGACAATGGATTTAGTTTCGAATGAAACTTTTGGTCCAGTTTGTCCAATTATTAGAGCAAAAGATTTTGAGGATGCAATTTCCATTGCAAAGAATACAAATTATAGATTAGCCTGTGGAATTGTAACTACTGATGAAAAAAAGGCAATAAAAGCATCAAATGAATTAAAGGTTGGTCAATTTAATTTTAATGGCCCTCCAGGCTATAGAACAGAGGCTGCACCTTTTGGTGGGTTTGGAGATTCTGGGAATGGTGAAAAAGAAGGGATCATTCTTGCTGCTAGAGGAATGCGCAGAATAAGAACTTTTTATAAACATTAGTTGAGTATTTATAAATGAAAGGGATAATCTTAGCTGCTGGAAAGGGGACGCGACTCTATCCCTTAACACTAGAAAAACCTAAAGGTTTGCTGCAAATAGGAGATGAAACTATATTAGATCGATTAGTGAGTCAGTTTCATGAATGTGGAATTAAAGATATTTTAATTGTTGTTGGATATCAAAAAGAAATTATAATGCAGCATTTTGGAAACTCTGTAAGATATTCCGATTATGCTAATTTTGAAAATACTAACAATCTCCATACTTTATGGTCTATTAGAGAAGAGCTGAATGAAGATGTCTTAATTTCTTTTGCTGATCTTGTTCTTCATAAATCGATAATAAAAAACCTTATTGATATTAATTATGATATTTCAATGGTAATAGATACTTCTCAAGTCCTAGAAAGCACTATGAGAGTTTCAATCACTTCTGATAGAATAAAAAATATTACTACTACTTCTATTAAAGATGCTGATGGTAATTTTATTGGTATTGCAAAAATGAATAAAAATGGATGTGAATTACTGGTTAAAGAAATGTCTAGTTTAATTGATGGCCATTATCAAGACTACTATACTATTGCTGTAGATAACATTGCAAGAAAAGGCAGGCAAGTTAACTATTTTGATGTAAAAAACTTTCTCTGGCGTGAAATAGATACAAAAACTGAATATGATGAAGTCAAGAGTATATACGATAAATTTGAAAGTTGAAATTTACATCCTTTAGTTGTTAGATCCATTACTGAATAAAGAGTTTAAAATGAAAAATTTAAGTTTATTTAAAGAATCAATCAAAAGTAACTTAGTTTTTGTTTCGGGACTTGTTAGATCTGGAAAGTCTTTATTATTACCAATTATTGCAAGTTTTGAAAATACTGAAAAAAGTAGTATTAATCTTTTTCTTGAACAAATCCCTTGTTTAAATTCTATTAATCAGATAAGTGATGAATCAACTATATATTTATTGAAAGAGGGTATAAATAAAATGGTCTATGAAAATGCCATTGGCCGAAATGCTAACTTTCGAAATAATGACTTCACTAGCGTTTGGAACTATAGAGAGCCTATGAAGTATATTGAAAGGTTATCTAGTGAAGATGGTGATAATGTAATAAAAGAATTGGAAGATACATATAGCCTTTTCCCTTTAATGATTCATAATGGCCTATCCCATGGAAATATCTGGTTTGCAGCATTTCCATCCGCAAAAATGATTCATATGCAAAGAAATCCAATTGATATTGTACATTCCTGGAGTGGAAAGAAATATGGGGGTGATTTTTACGCTCAAAAACGCTCTAGCACTCCTACATTTGAGTACAAAGGAAGCTATTTGCCATATTTCGCCTATGGATCAGAAGAAAAGTACTTAAACTCAAGTGGAATTGATAGGATAATCTATTCAGTTGACATGATGAGAAGGCAACATAAGTCCTCCTATGAGGCTCTTGATAGAAAAACTCAAGAGCGTATATTGTTTGTGAGTCATGAGCAGTTACTAATTAATACAGATACTTGCATTGCAAATATCTCAAGATTTCTAAAAACTAAGCCATCTATTGACACTGCATCAGTTCTTTTAGAGCAAAATTGTCCTCGTGATGAATTAAAAGAAACACCATTTTTAACAAGTGGTTTGAGTCAAAAAAATAAATTAAAAAAAATTAAATCTGCTGCATCTGAGAATTCATATGGAGTTTTAATGAATATGTGTAATGATTTTAATTCGAATAACAGGACTATCTAAAGATTAAATAGCAATAGTTATTTAAAAAAATAGGGGGAGCCATTATGAACCAAGAAGAAGTAAATATTCATTCAATAAATATATTATTAGATGATTTTATTGATAAATCAAAAAAGATAGCAATAAAAAATCCTGCTGTCATTGTAATACTCATGCATGAATATTTTAGAAATATGTATCCGAATGATCCCTATATTGCTACTAGATATAGTGAGGATACATTGACTAATATTTATCTTTGTTTGAAAAACAATATTCAGATTCTGGATGCCTTTAATAAACTTGGTACTTATAGTGTTAATAAAAATACAGCAAGGCAATTTATAAAGGAACCAGAAAGTAATATTTCTCGAATGAGTGATTTATTTGGAGCACTATGGCAAAAAAGATTTGACTCCAAAGTTCTAGATTCAAAAAAAGTGATTAATGAATTATTTAGTGATAATAATTTAAATTTGTCAGAAATTATTAAAAATAAAAATGTAATTGATATTGGCTGTGGAAGTGGAAGATTTGCAATTGCTTTATCCCAATTAGGTGCAAAAAAAGTTACTGCTATTGATATTAATCCACAAGGAATTGAGCTAGGCAGAAGATTTTCTAAAGAATTGAATATCGATAATGTTGAATTCATTGAACACAGCGTCCTTGAATTGCCATTTCAAGATGGGGAGTTTGATTTTGTTTTTTCTAAAGGGGTCCTTCATCATACTGGTAATCTTGAAAAAGGAATTAAAGAGTATTCGCGTGTTTTAAAAAAAGATGGTCATGGTTTTTTATATCTCTATGCTAATGGAGGAGTTTACTGGGAGTCTCGTAAAAAAATGCGCGAAGTTATGAAGTTAATTCCAATGGATTTTACTATGCAAATTTTAGAGTCAATTGGAATGCCATCTCGCCGAACTATATTTGTAGATAGCTGGTATGTTCCTATAGAAGATCATGTTAAATCAGAGTATGTTGAAGATAAATTTAATGAATTTGGATACCAATTAATTCAAAGGATGAAATCAAATAGGCCTTTTGAATTGGATAAAATTGTTCTTGAAAACGGCCAATGGGCAGAAGATATATGGGGAGAGGGAGAGTTAAGATACTTCTTAAAAAAATAAAGTTAAATCACTTTAAGTTAAAATTTAATCATAGTCAGGTAAAAAACCTTGAGTGCTAGCATTATGACAGCGACATTGTAATGAAAATTTCACAGAATTACTTGACTTATTTTCACCAGATCTGTGAATCACATTCATATCAATTAGAACTACATCACCATTTTTTGTTTCAAATGATTGCTCATCAAAGTCTGAGTTATTAATATATTTTTCTTGTAATGAAAAAACTACTTGACCATTTGGTTTTTTAAATTCAACATTCGGAAGTTTTTTTAATTTATGTGAGCCTTTTTTAAATACAACGGGCCCTATTTCTTGATTAATATCATTTAGTGAGGTCCAAATTACTATTGAGTTATTATCTTTGTAGAGGTTGTTATACTGAGAGTCTTGATGCCACGGTAGGTTTGAAATATCGTCACACCCTGGAATTTGAACTCGAATTCGAATATTATTAATTAATATGCAGCTTGACTCATTCCCAATAATTTTTCTTGCTAATTCAATAAAGTAATCTGAATTTGTCAGTTTGAATAATTCTGGTGAGGCATTCAGCGTGTCATTTAAAAAGCCACCAATAGAACTATTAATTGAGTAAAGAGACATGATTGCTTCATTTACAGAATCACTTGAATTTTGTGGATTTTGTATTTTATATTGACTAGCTTTTATGCAGACAAGCTCATAAATTTTGTTTTTTAAGTTTATAACTTCTGGTGAATTAGAAAGATATCCATGTAGTAAGGAAAATCCATCTTTTTGAAGCTCAGATTGAACTTGAGCTATATTTTTTTTTAAACCATAACTGAACATTGAAGATTCCAAAAATGTATAATATTTGACACTTGATAAGCTGATAATTTTCTTATAATTTTAAAGTTATTAAGTGCTATGATGTATCAATTTTTAATTTTAGTGTGGTTTATGAAAAAAGTATATATAGTGATGAGTATTGATATTATTCAACCAGCTCATATTAATATAATTAATAAAGCAAGCGAGCTTGGTGAACTTACTGTCGGTGTTTTAACCGATAAAGCAATTTCATCCTATAAAAAAATACCTTTTATGAGGTTTGATCAAAGAAAACTAATCTTTGAAAATATTAAAGGTGTCTCTAATGTAGTAGCACAAGATTCAATAAGTTACGTTGACAATGTGTCTCAATTAAATCCCGATTTTGTTGTTCATGGCGATGATTGGAAAGAGGGAATATTAAGTAATACAAGAAAAGAGCTGCTTGATTTATTAGCTAAAATTGGTGGTGAGTTAATTGAATTTCCATACTCTAAAAATTTCACTGCTGACTTGCAAGGGCAAGTTAATCCAACCGCTACAACGCCATCAATTAGACTATCGATGCTTAGAAGATTACTTAGTTATAAGTCAACTATTATAGTTAATGAAGTCCATAATGGACTTTGTGGCTTATTAACAGAAAATTTATTAGAACAAAGAAATGGCGAAGCGGTATCTTTTGATGCTATGTGGTCGAGTAGTTTGACAGACTCTACAGCAAAAGGAATGCCTGATATTGAGGCAGTTGATATAACTTCAAGATTATCAAGTGTAAATCATATTTTTGAGGTTACCACTAAGCCTATGATTTTCGATGGAGATACTGGAGGGAAGTTAGAGCATTTTGTTTTTACAGTTAAATCACTTGAGAGACTAGGAGTATCAGCAATTGTAATAGAAGATAAAGTTGGACTAAAAAAGAATTCATTATTTGGTAATGATGTTTTTCAGACTCAAGACACTATTGAAAATTTTAAAGAAAAAATAACTGCAGGAAAGGCCGCCCAAGCTACTGATGATTTCATGATCATTGCAAGGATTGAAAGTCTAATACTTGATGCAGGTATGGAAGATGCCTTAAATAGAGCGGCTGAATATTATGATGCAGGTGCTGATGCAATTATGATTCATAGTCGTAAAAAAGATCCGGACGAGATATTTGAGTTTTGTGAAAAACTCAATAAGTTTAACTTTAGTATTCCTTTAATGGTTGTCCCTTCAAGTTTTAATAGTGTGACAATAGAAGAATGGGAAAAAAGGGGAGTTAATATAGTTTGCTACGCAAATCATATGTTGAGATCTGCATATCCTTCAATGCAAAATGTTGCGAAGTCAATTCTTAAAAATGGAAGAAGTTATGAGGCAGAATCAAGTGATATGTGTATGAATATTAAAGAGATATTAGAGCTAATCCCTGGTACCAAATAATTTTTTTAAAGACAGATTAAACAGCAATGGAACGCTTATTAGTTACTACTTCAATTGAGGATTCTTGGGATCCTAATTTACATACTGTTTTTTTGGGTGAGTGGTGCAAAAAATCAAATCGTCAGCATATATGGTCTAAAATTGAAGCTGAGGTTGTAGCGCCTTATGGGCTTAAGCCTGAGCAAAAAGTTAGCGATAATGATGAAAAACATGAATTTTATGATGCCTTGTTAATAGAGTTGTCATCTAAACTAAATGCTTTCCATCAAACAGATTATTCTATTCGCTACTGGACTATTCTTATAGGACCATGGCTAGATAGCTTTATGATGGTTGTAATGAACCGATACAAATCATTAGAAGTCGCCTTAGATAGTTTTCAAATTACAAAAACTATACTTATTAACCAAAAAGACTTTAGCCTGACAAGAAATAACTATTCAGAATTCAGAAAAGCAATTAATTCAGATTTATGGAATAACGCTCTCTACGTTGAAATTTTAAAAAACATGAATAATCAAAATGTAGAAATTTTGGTAAAAAAAATTAATAATAGTAAATCTAATAAAGATAAAGTTGAGTTTAGTCTGAAATCTTTTTTTAAGAAGATAGTTTTTAAGATTTTTGAATTTTGTAGTTTTTTAAGTCGAAATAATGATGCTTTCATCATAAATAGCTATTTACCAATTTTTGATGAAATGAAACTTAAAATTTTGTTAGGGCAGATGCCAATTGTATGGAGAAGTCCAGAACTAGATTATAATTTTTTAAGTGATATTGAGTTGGATAGAGATAATATTAATCTCGAATTTAAAAAATATAATGGTGTAGAAAGGGAGCTTAGAAGATTGATTGGTAGACTGTTACCTAAAATATATATTGAAGGATATGAGTTTATGTGTAAGCAAGCTAATAACCTAAAGTGGCCGACTAACCCCAAATTTATTTATACTTCAAATAATTTCACAGCTGATGATTTATTTAAATTTTGGCTAGGTTCGCAAGTAGAGCAAGGAACACCATACTATGCTGGACAGCATGGAGCAAACTATGGTACCTATTATGCAAGCAAGAACTGGACTGAACTTAATACTGTTGACAGGTTCTATAGCTGGGGTTGGCGAGATGTTTACCAGGATACCAAAACTATACCTGCTTTTAATTTTAAAGTGATAAATAAATTAAACTCTACTTATAAAAAAGATGGATCTTTGCTTTTAGTTGAAAGAAGTCCTGGCACAAGGGATGGAATTCATGATAGGTTTTATGAAACTAGGGCATCTCATAAAGAAATGCTAAAGTTATATGGACTCCTCTCTAAACAAGTCCAGAAGAACCTATTAGTACGTATGCACCATAGATCTAATGATTTTTTGAGTTGGCAAAAAAAATATCATTCTTTAAAAATAGATGTGGGTAAGGTTGATATTTTTAAATTTATTAAAAAAAGTAGGCTGGCTGTATTTAACTATGATTCTGCTGGATTATTAGAACTTCTTGCACTAAATATACCTGTGGTATGTTTTTGGGATAAAGACTCTAATCACTTGTTACCTCAATCAAAAAAATATTATAATTTACTTAAAAGTGTAAATATTTTATTTGATAACCCTAGTCAGGTAGCTGATCACATCAATTTAAATTGGGATGACATTGATTCATGGTGGTATAGTTCAGAAGTTCAAGATGCTAGAATCGAATTTTGTAAACAGTATTCTAAAGTTATTAAAAATCCTGTTAATTCTTTAAAAAATTTGTTACTTTTATAAAAAATAAGAAGAAATATTTTTTTTTGCAATAACTAATGCAAAGGTAAAATAAAAATAGTTATTTTTCTTTGTGTTATAAGCCTAGATTTAAATTATATAAAAAATAAAATGCAATATTATCATAATCCTGTTGACATAAAATTTGGTCGAGGCTGTCGTTTTGAATTAGTCAATAATCTCTCAAATAGCCATAATTTAATTGTTACTTCTCAAAGAGGGCGAATTCAGATGAATGAAGATATCATTATGATGCCACTTACTTCAAATATAAAAAATGTTTGGGTTGATAGTATTACTTCAAATCCAGATATCCATTTTTTACAAAAAATTATAGATTCATTGTCTTCTAATAAATTTGATGCAGTTATTGGTTTTGGTGGGGGAAGCGCTTTGGATGCAGCTAAAGTTTTAAGTGTAGCTTTAAGTCAGTCTAATATTGGAATTAAACTTAGTGAGCTAATTAGTAATTCTGATAAAGTGAATAGGATTAATGCAATTCCAATGTATGCAGTTCCTACTACTTCTGGAACTGGAAGCGAAGTTACCCCTTTTGCTACTGTGTGGGATAGTAAGTCTTTTAAAAAATATTCATTAACTGGTGATTCAGTTTATCCTTATCAGGCAATTGTAGATCCCGATCTCGTGCTGCAAGACCAAACAAATGAGGTTGCTATCTCAACATCTCTAGATGCTTTAAATCAAGCAGCTGAGTCAATTTGGAATAATAATATGACACCTTTTAGTGAAATGATTGCTACAAAAGCACTTAATAAAAGTATTTTAAATATAGGCGCTATTGATTCTAATGATATACAAATAGATGCTTTATCTGAAGCAGCCTTATTGGCAGGTTTAGCAATCAGTCAGACGAGAACAGCTTTATGCCATTCAATTTCATACCCACTTACCGCACACTTTGGAGTCCCACATGGCTATGCATGCGCATTTACAATGCCTGCAGTTTTAAAGTTGAATATGGCTACTAATGACGAGCGATTTCAGAGGCTAAAGCAAGCTTTAGGTGTTGATAATCTTGAGATTTTATTTAATAATATTTACATTAGTCTTAAAGTAAATCAAACTGTTAAAAAATACATACCAAGCCTAGAAGAACTTTATATGTATATTGAGGAAATGTATACTCCAGAAAGAGCAAATAATAATTTAGCTAATGTTGATTTTAAGATAATAAAAAAAATATTAACAGACTCTTGGAACTTTGAAAAAGATAAAGAAATATGAATAGGGCTTGGTTACAGTTAAATAATTTAGAGATTTTGACAATAGTTGCTTTTGCACCAAGACCAGGAACAGATTTTCTTCACAGCCTACTAGACTCTCATCCAGAAATTATTTCTTTTGATGGTTGGCTCCATTTTCATGAATTTTTTGATAAAGCAATATCAACTTATGGAACAAAAAATCTTTTTTTTAAAAATAACAATAAACATAAAAAATTTGATCAGATAAATTTATCTGATTTTTTTTATGAGTTTGCCTGGAGTCATTTACATAAATTTGATTCAAGGTATGACAATCTCGAGATGAAAGGAAATTTAGGTCTTAAGAAAAATGAGTTTAATCTAATAAATATAGATGAATTTGTTAAAAATGCTGTAAATTTGATTTCTAATGAGGAGTTCTCAAGTAAGAATGCAATGTTAGCAGTATACGGTTCAATTGCTCTTATAAAGGGTGATGACTTAAGTAATAAAAAAATATTACTTCATAATGTTCATTTACAAGAATATTTGGACCCTTTAATAGAAGACTTCCCAAGCGTAAAAATTATTGCTTGTACTCGAGATCCTAGGGTTTGGTCAACAAAAATTAGTAAGCAACTTTCTGAGATGGACCTTTCTAAATATAGTATAAACATGTCTCGAGCTTTATTTAAGCTGGGCATAGATGGTTCTAGTCCAATTAGATCAAGAAATCTAAATATATATGTTAATACCTTAGAGAGTCTTCATGATAAACCAAAAGAAGTAATGACAAATATTTGTAACTGGGCTGGAATTGAATATAGTGAAAATTTGCTTTATTCTTCTTGGAGTGGAAAGATATGGAATGGAGATATTTTATCAAGTAATATTAAAAGTTTTTTTGATCCCAGTAGATATATTGAATCTCAGAAGCAATGGAAAAAAGATATGTATTTCACAGAAAGAGTTAGTTTAGAAGCTATGATGAGAATCGAAATGAATATGTATAGATACAAACCTGACTTTAATGCCACATTATGGTTTATTTTTGTTCCTTTTTTTATTTTATTCCCAGTCAAATATGAAGTTAATATATTAGTTCGGTTGTTAAAAACTAAAAATTTTCATTTGCTCATCTATCTTGCCTTTAATCTTATTTATAGATATTATCAATCTTATAAAAAATTAATTAGTACTTTTTCAAAATCATCTAACTCTGCTTCTCTATATTGACTATGAGGGTAGCTTTTAGAGGCTTTTCTTCATTAGATAGTTTCTATTGGTCGATTCTTGAAGGTTATGTTTATGATTTAGTAAAGATTTTGTAAATTTGAATCATCTACGTGTTTGAGCTATAAATATACTTTGTTGTGAGTTTAAAAATCAAAAATTAAAAAAAAAGCTATGATGCTGATTTTCAATCCCAAATATTTCTCAACTTCCACTAATAACAAAAGGAGTAAGTTAAATTGAATAAAAATAAAACTTTACGAATTGGTAACACTGAGATTGGCTCTTCCAAGACGCCTTTTATAATTGCTGAAATGTCTGGTAATCATAATCAGTCGCTTGAAAGGGCTCTAAAAATAGTTGAAGCTGCTGCAGGTGCTGGTGCTCACGCAATAAAACTTCAAACTTATACTGCCGATACCATTACGCTTAATGTTGAGAAGGGGGATTTTTTTATTGACGATGAAAAATCTCTCTGGAAGGGTAATAGTTTGCATGAATTGTATACAAAAGCGCATACTCCATGGGAGTGGCATAATCCAATAATGAAGAGAGCTAAAGAGCTTGGTATGGTTTGTTTTAGTTCGCCTTTTGATGAGACAGCAGTTGATTTTCTTGAAGAATTAGAAGTTGTAGCTTATAAGATTGCATCATTTGAGAATAATCATTTGCCATTAATAAAAAAAGTTTCTATGACAGGTAAACCAATAATTATTTCTATCGGGATGGCATCTATTGATGAAATTCATGAAGCTGTTTCAACTGCAAGAGATGCAGGATGTAAAGATTTGATATTACTTAAATGTACTAGCACTTATCCAGCTAACCCAAAAGATACTAATATTTTAACTATACCACATATGCGAAAACTCTTTAATTGTGAAGTTGGCTTATCTGATCATACAATGGGGATTGGTGCCTCTATTGCTTCAGTAGCATGCGGTGCAACTATAATTGAAAAGCACTTTACACTTTCAAGAGCAGATGGTGGAGTTGATAGTGCTTTTTCTATTGAGCCAAAAGAATTAAATATGCTAGTTGTTGAAACAAAAAGAGCGTGGGAGTCTTTGGGTGTTATCTCTTATGGACCTACAAAAGATGAAGAAAAATCATTACAATTTCGACGCTCTATATATATTTCAGAAGATATTAAAAAAGGTGAAGTTCTGACAAAGGATAATTTAAGAATCGTTCGTCCTGGCCTCGGTCTTCATCCAAGGAACTATGATTTATTGATTGGGAAAGAGGCTAAAATTGATTTATTGAAAGGCACCCCTTCTTCCTGGGATTTAATTAATTAATCTGCAGAGTGAGTTATAAGTGAGAATTGCAATTTTATGGCAACAGGAACAATCTGGAGGGGTTGACACTCACCTATGGTCCTTATTGAAAAATTGGCCAGACTTAAGTGATAGTTTTATCATTTTTTATAATAAAGGAAATAATGGGTATCTTAGGCTGAAAAAAGAATTTGATTCTTTACCTAATGTTAAATTAATCTCTTATCAATCATATTCATATCAACCACTATCAAGTCAAATTAATAATAAAGTACTATCTTTTTTAGTTAAAAGTATAGCTTATATCTTTCTCCCTTTTTCTGTTCGGATGATGACTAATAAGATTGGTAAACTACTAGTGAACTATGGTAATTTTGATGCCATTATTGCAAATAATGGAGGTTATCCTGCTGCATGGGATTGTATAAGCGCTATATATGCAGCAGAAAAAATACTTATACCAAAAAGAATAATGTTGGTTCATCATGAAGCAACTAAGAGAAAAAAGTTAAGATATGCTAGATTTGAAAAGCGAGTAGATAATAAAATTCAGAAATCATTAACTGATTTAATTACAGTATCATTTGCTACTCGTCAATCTATCATTGATAACCGTTTATTTAATCCTATGTTATTACCTATACAAGTAATACATAATGGTATCGATGAAGAATATGCTAAGCACAATACTAATGACATCAAATTAAGAAAAACTTTTAGTTTAAGTGATAAAAGTTTAATAGGAATGATTGGTCGTATTGAAAAATACAAAGGACATGAGGATTTAATAATTGCGTGTTCAATGCTTCCTGCCAAGTATTTAAAAAAAATAAAAATAATTTTTATAGGAAATGGTGAAATTAAAGAAATTAATAGACTTAAAAAACTAGCTAATTCAAATGGTTTATTAAGTTATATTGTTTTTACAGGTTATTTGCCTGGCTCATCTTTTAATATAATAAAACAGTTAGATTTGTTACTTTCTATGACACAAGATTTTGAAGGTTTTGGGCTAACAATTGCAGAAGCTATGATTGTTAAAACATCAGTTATAGCTACAGATGTTGGAGCTGTATCTGAATTTTTTAATAATAGTGTTGGTGATCTAGTGCCATCAAAATCGCCACAAATTGTTGCTGAAAAAATAATTCAATACTTAGATAATCCAAATTCTTTCTTGGAAAAAAAAGAAAATGCAGAAAAAATTATTAAGAATCAATTTAATGCAAAGCTAATGTCAGAAAATTTTCGAAAAATTCTACATAAGTCATCTAATCAGTCTTTAATATAAAGGTAGAAATTATGATAATAAAAATTAATTTAGGCGCTGGAAAGCAAATCAAAAGTGACTTTATAAATCACGATATTTCAGATCTTAGAGGAATTGATGTGGTGCATGATCTAGATATTTATCCATGGCCTTGGAAAGACTCTTCAGTTGATTATATTTTAATGCAAGACGTATTAGAACACTTGTCAGATACAGTTCAGCCAATGAATGAAATTAATAGAATTTTAAAAAATAACGGTTTAATCAAAATTAGAGTCCCTTATTGGAATAGCTGGTGTGCTTATGCTGACCCGACACATAAGCGCTACTTCCATGAACATACTTTTCATTTTTTTGATGTTAATTCCCCATATTACTTAGATAGAGACTATTATACAGAAGGTGGCTTTGAGATTATTAATGAGGCATTAATTCTTGCTCCAGGAGCGCCATATTTTCGGGTACCTAAACTTGGGCTAATCTATATTAGAAATTCATTTTTAAGACGTATTATTGGATGGTGGGGCAATCATATAGGTAATACAATTAATGACATTGAGGTTGAATTGAAGAAGGTCACTAGACCTAATCCTAATTGAATATAATATGAAGTTGAAGATATCCATCAACAAATTGTTATTGTGAATTCTATTTTTAAGGATAAAGTAGTATTATTGACTGGTCATACTGGTTTTAAAGGTAGTTGGCTTAGTATTTGGCTTAATATCTTAGGTGCTAAAGTAGTGGGTGTTTCAATCAATATTCCCTCCCAACCTTCTAATTTTGAGGCTTCTTTTCTCAAAAGTACAATAGTAGATTATCGTGTAGACATTAGAGACATAAAAGCTTTAAAAAGAATTGTGGCTAAGGTTCAGCCTGACTTTGTTTTTCATCTTGCTGCTCAGGCATTAGTAAAGCTTTCTTATGAATCTCCAATTGAAACTATTAATACCAATGTGATCGGAACTGCTAATCTTTTGGAAGCTTTGCGATGCCTTGATAAAAAAGTAGTTGCAATAATGATTACTAGTGATAAGGCTTATGATAATGTTGAATGGAAGTGGGGGTATCGTGAAAATGATCGTCTGGGTGGTAAAGATCCATATAGTGCATCCAAAGGAATGGCGGAACTCACAATTAAAGCTTATTTTGAATCTTTTTTTCATTCTCAAGATTCAAATGTAAGACTTGGAATTGCACGAGCTGGAAATGTAATTGGTGGGGGTGATTGGGGTTTAGATAGAATAGTTCCAGATTGTATGAGAGCATGGTCAAGATCTCAAAGTGTAGATATGCGTAGTCCAAGGGCAACGAGACCATGGCAACATGTTTTAGAGCCTTTAAGTGGTTATCTTAATCTTGCTATGGAGCTTTCAAAATCATCTAAACTTCATGGAGAGGCTTATAATTTTGGCCCTCCAGGGCACCATAATTTTTCTGTAATGACTTTGATTAATGAAATGAACATTCACTGGGATAATATCACATGGAATGATGTATCAACTAATAAAGAACACCTTCATGAAGCTGGGTTACTTAAACTTAATTGTGATAAAGCAAGGCATGATTTTTCATGGAGTCCTACACTCGAATTTAGTGAAACAGTTCAAATGACTGTTGAATGGTATAAGTCCTATTACGAAAATAAAGGCCACTCAATGAGTGAGTTTTCAATTAATCAAATTACTCAATATATGACTTATGCCTCTGATAGAAACTTAAAGTGGATCTCATGATTATTAATTTATATTGTAATTAAATATTGATTAAATTTTCTAATTGACATTAAAAAAATGAATTTTGATATTAAAGATATTATTTGGACACCATTAGATATTATTTCTGTTGAAGGTGGAAATGTCCTTCATATTATGAAGGATTCTGATAGTGGCTATCAAGGCTTTGGAGAAGCTTATTTTTCTTCAATTAATCATGGTTCAATAAAAGCTTGGAAAAGACATCGAATGATGACACTTAATTTAGCTGTTCCGATTGGTGAAGTACATCTAGCTTGCTATGATGATCGAATTAAATCTGAGAGTTATGGTTGTTTTTCAGAGGTAATTTTTTCAAAAAATAATTACGGTAGGCTAACAATCCCTCCAATGATATGGGTTGGATTTAAAGGAATAAGTATCGAAAAATCTTTATTAATAAACATTGCAAATTTGGCTCATGACCCTGAAGAGGTTGATCGCAAAAATGAGAATGATTTTAATTTTAATTGGGGAGAGCTTTAAATGAAAGTTGTAATTCTTGCAGGTGGTTTTGGTTCTAGACTAAGTGAAGAGACTGATATTAGGCCAAAGCCCATGGTTGAAATTGGTGGGAAACCTATAATATGGCATATTATGAAAATTTATTCAAGTTATGGATTTAATGAATTTATAATTTTGTTGGGTTATAAAGGCTATGTAATAAAAGAATATTTTTCGAATTATTTTTTGCATCAAAGCGACGTAACAATCGATATAGCAAACAACTCTATTGAAACTCATCAAAATCAATCAGAGCCTTGGAAAGTGACTTTATTGGAAACAGGCTTAAATACTATGACTGGTGGACGAATCAAGCAAGTAAAAAAGTATATCAATAATGAAGCCTTTATGTTGACTTATGGAGACGGGGTTTCAAATGTGAATATTAATGAGCTATTGAATTATCATACTGCGAATGGTAAAAAAATAACTATGACAGCTGTTCAGCCAGATGGGCGTTATGGTGCACTAACCTTTAATGAGAATGATTTAGTTACAAACTTTATGGAAAAGCCTCAGGGAGATGGCCTTTGGATTAATGGCGGGTTCTTTGTATGTGAGCCTAGTGTATTAGATACAATAGATGACGATTTAACAGTTTTTGAACAAGAGCCTTTAAATAAATTAGCAATTGATAATGAATTGGTTGCTTTTAAACACCATGATTTTTGGAGATGCATGGATACAATCAAAGATAAAGAAAATTTAAATGAAATGTGGAGTAGAAATAATGCTCCATGGAAGATATGGGAGTAAGCTAGGTTTTCAAAAAAAAATACCTTTATTAGCATTTTAATGTTTAATAAATCTTTAATAGCTCAATTTAAATATGTATAGAAAACTACCCTTTTATATTGTCCTTATTTCTTCTCTTCTGCCCATGATTGCAGCTTATAATGATTCAAAAATCATTACTCAGATTCCAGCTCTATTTGCATTAATTATTTTCTTATTTTTTCATTTATTGACTGGTTTTAACAATTTTAAATTTAGTAGAAATATTTATTTTGTTGGTGGAGTTGTAATTTTTTATTGCACTGTTTCTTTAATTAGGAATGGGGAAATTGCAAGTTTTGGCTCTATTGGAGTAATTGTACTAAGTATTGTTTTTTTTAGTATGCTTAATAGTGGTAATTATTTACTGAAAACTCTTGTTCGCCAAGTTAGCATAATATACATTTTGCATATACTGTATATCTATTTTGAAATAACTGCTCGGATCTCTGGCTATGAATACTTGTTTATAGATTTTTTTGGTGTAAGGTCTTCAGCTAGTCCACAGGTCGCTATCACTTACTTTAAGGATTATAATTCTGCAGTGTTATTAAGATACTTTGGGTTTTCAATAAATGGAGCCAACAGCTTATTACTGGGAAGTCAAAGTGCAAGTATGCTAGCGCTCTTTTCAATTATTTGGTTTTCTAAGATTTTTAAAGGTAATTTTTTTGATAAGTCGACACTCTTTCCAAGATCTCTTCTTATATGCTCATTGTTTTTGTATCCTTTTGTTGCAACAATGACTATGAATTTTGTTTTCATTATGCTAATTGGTTTATTCTTTTTATTCAGAAACAAAAGAGTGAAAATTTCAACAATTTCATTCTTTTTGTTAATTATCCTCTTACCATTTGGTAAATTCATTTTCGATCTCATTACTTTTCGAGTTCGGTCAATAGCTGATGTGGATGAATATACTGCATTATTTAGTTTTCTTTTGTTTGATTTTATGGATGTAGATTGGGTTTCTAAAATATTTGGATCTGGAAAGTATTATTTAAGTGAGATAGGTATTACACAATATACAGCAGCTGGACGTCCCATAGGTAGTGGGGATTTTGGTCTTGGACATATATTATATTCAGCAGGGCTAATCTTATCATTATTAGCAGTGTTTTCTTTAATTACAATTTTTTTCAAAGTATGGACCTTAGTTAATAAATCCAAAATAAATGGTCTATTAGAGGACCCTTGGGTTGGTTTTATGAGTATTAATTTAATTATCATATTTGGTTATTTTCTCTCACTTTCTCACTATACTCCTGCAATTGAATTTGGAGGTCGAGAACTATTTGCATTCCATATTGCACTGACGCTCTTGTCTATAAAGAGAGTCAGAAGTTTAATAAGGAATTATGCTAATATAAGTAAAAATAAACCCTTAAATTCGATGGAAAATTCCTAGCACTAATGAAAAAAGTATTAATTACAGGTGGTACGGGCTATATTGGAGGACGCCTATCTAATTATTTAAATAGCAATGGTTTTGAAGTTATTATTTGTACTAGCAAGAAATTAACACATATCCCTACTCAGTTATCTAACTATAAATTGCATTATATTGATCTTGCAATTAAAGACTCACTTCTATTGGCTTGTGAAGGTGTAGATATAATAATCCATCTTGCATCTCTTAATGCTAAAGAAAGTTTTGAATGTCCTAAGCTAGCATTTGAAGTTAATACATTGGGCACAGAGAATTTAATCAATGCAAGTATCGAAAAGAAAGTAAAGTATTTCTTCTATTTTTCAACTGCGCATGTTTATGGGGAGGCCTTTACAGGGTTAATTAATGAAACTAGTTCAACTAATGCAATCCACCCATATGCTGCTTCTCACGAGGCTGCTGAACGCGTCTTACTTAAAAATATTTTGGATGGATGTATCAATGGGGTCATATTTAGACTTTCCAATGTTATTGGAGCACCTTTATTTAAAGAAGCTAATTGCTGGATGCTTTTTATTAATGATATTTGTAAACAAGCGATAATTAATAAGGAAATAATAATTAATTCAAATGCTGCAATTGAGAGGGATTTTATTTCGATGTCAGATGTCTGTCGAATTGTGAGGTATTTTTCTAATGAAATGCCTAATAATGACTACCCTCTTTATAATGTCGGGAGTGGTAAATCTCAAAAACTCTATGATGTTGCTAATATTGTTGTTCAAAGGTGTGAAGCACTATTTGGGTTTTCTCCAAAATTGATTTATTCTAAAACTCAATCAGCCCATACTCTTCAATATCAAATCAGTAAAATTTCAAATCAAATGGACTTTAATCTTCGTGAAGATATTTCATCTGATATTGATGAGGTTTTAAGTTTTTGTCACTCTAATTTTTGTTGATGAATTATTAAAATTATGCAGCCTTTTTTTTCTATAGTGATTCCTACTTATAACCGAATAGATGTTCTTGATCGTTCAATTAAAAGTGTTATTAAGCAAAGCTACTCTAATTTTGAACTATTAATTATTGACAATGGTTCCACAGATGGTACTAAATTATGGATTCAAAAAAATTTTACAGATAAAAGACTCAAATATTTTTATCAAAATGGAACAGGCTCTCCAGCTGGACCAAGGAATTCAGGAATTAAGCTTGCTCAAGGCAAATGGATATGTTTTCTTGATTCAGATGATATGTGGCATAAAAAAAAATTAGAAAAAATATCCCAAGCTATTGAGCTTGATGATAGCTTAGATATAATTTGTCATAATGAAAGGTTATTTTATGAAAGCAAGGGTACTTATGGGAAAATTATGAAATATGGCCCTATGTCAATTAACATGTATAAGGATATGCTAATAATTGGTAACAGGCTGTCAACTTCTGCAACCTCAGTTAAAAGTAGCTTCATTAAAACAAACAAATTACTATTTAACGAATTAAAAGATTTTTCAATGGTTGAAGATTATGATCTATGGCTTCATATTTCAAGACATAATGCAAGATTTAAATTCCTAAAAGAGTGTTTGGGTTTCTATACTATTAGTAATATAAATATGATAAGCAATTCAAGCTTGTACTGTGAAAATTTGAAAAACTTGCTAAAATTTCATACTAATCACATTCAAAAATTTGAGTCTAATAAAAATAAACTTTGGGATTTACTAGTAATAAGAGTTTTGCTTTTAAAAGTGAATTATCTTGAAAAAACTTTTTTGGCTAAGGTAAAAATTTTATTAATTATAATGCTGGAACATCCAATTGATTTTGTTAGGTACGTTTTTTTGTACTCAAAAATTAAGATTATTTTATTTCTTCAAAATTAAATTTTTTAGTTAATATGATTGTTTCATCTAAGCCATATCCAAGTTTAAAAATATTAAGCAATATGTTTATTAAAGACGAAATACCATGCGCTAAAAAATTAGATTTTTTCCCTCTTGGTAGGATTGCTTTGTTATCTGGAATGATAAGTCTAGGATTAATAAAAGGCGATAAAATTATACTTCCAGCATATTTATGTGATTCAGCAATTAAGCCTTTGCGTGATTTTGGCTATAAATTAATTTTTGTAGATATTGATGAATATTTAAATATACCCTTAAGTGCAATTAAAGTAGTTATTAATGAGCATGATATAAAGGCGATTATTATCGTGAATTATTTTGGGTTTAAAGCAAAAATTAGTCCTATCATTAAATTTTGTGAATCTCTAAATATCATGGTGATAGAGGATTGCTCACATAGTTTTTTATCTCATTTTTTACTTAGTAATTCAGAGATTAAAAGTGACATGGAGCTCTATAGTATGAGAAAAACCTTGCCAATTAAGGATGGAGGGGCCTTACGGATTAAGTCAAGTTTAAGAGCAAAAAATATAAAATATGGCACTAAAAAATATGACACTAAGTTAGGAACTTTAATATATTTATTATTTCGTACAATTGAAAAAATATTGGTTTTATGTAGATTTAATATTTATTCAAATGTTGTTACTAATATTAAAAATATAATTTCTACAAAAGAATTTTCAATAAAAAATGTTGACCTTGATCCTGGTATTCCATCATATGAACTAAAGTCATACTTATATAATCAGAAATATCTTTTAGCCCTGAGTCAAAAAATTAGAGATAATTTTACTATTCTTTCAAAAGAAACTCAAAAATTAGATTTTGGGCTGCCTTTTAGTAGGCTCAATGATAGTTCCGTGCCTCAAGTATTCGTGATTTATGATAATAGCAATGGTTTTATTGAATATCTAAGAAATAATGGCATAGGTGCATCAAAATGGCCTTCAGATGACATACCTGATGAAGTCTTAAAAAGTCCTAGCTTATATGAAAATGCTCTTAAAATGAATAATAAGCTTGTATTATTTCCAATCCATCAAGGTATTGGGAAAAAACATATTGACTATATGATTAAAATCATTAAGCAATGGGATAAAAATTATTTGAAGGCTAATTAAATATGTTAGAAGTTTCTTTTATTGATATTAAAAGTGCACAAAATTTTTTATTAGGTGCTAGGTTAAATATTTTTCAGGAAGTTTTTTGGTTGGAAATTATTGAGCAAGGGTTTAATAAAAAGTGTGAAATTGCATTAGTCTCCTCAAATGGTAATGACATTTTATTATTTCCAGTTTTTTTTCATAATATTGGTTTAATGTCACGATTTGGAAGCCCTCTAAGAGGAACTTTCAGTCCATATATGGGCCATATTGCATTATCTAATGATATTTCAAAAGAAGATTACCAAAAATATATTAATAAAATAGTAGAGACTTTAATTAATAAAGGTGCTAATTGGATAGAAATTTCATGTAGCTATGAAAATATTCAAATATATGATTTTTTGACCAGTCTTGGATTTAAAGCAGAAGATCCATCTACCATAATAATAAATACTTCTCAGAAAATAAATGATCTTTGGGTTGAAATGCAGGGGAGGTCACGAAACCTTGTCCGTAAAGCAGAAAAGTTTGGCCTTACAGTATCATATCTAAAATATGAACCACATCTTTTAGATGCTTTTTTTTCAATGCTTGAGGATACTTTTAAAAAATCTGGCCAAAATCCACCTCACTCAAAAGAATTTTATAGACTTTTAATTAGTAAACTTACTGTTTCAGGAAATTTACTTTTTTTAGCTGTGGAAAAAGATGAAAAGATAATGTCAATGGGTTTGTTTTTATATAATGAAATTGAAATACATTTTATAAGTGGAACTTCTAATAGAGAGGGTAATAAGTTTGGTGCAAATAACCTAATGCACTGGGAGGTTATTAAGTTTGCAACAAATAAGAATATTAATCACTATGATTTTGGTGGTCTTGGTATCAATTCTATTGATAAGTTTAAAAGAAGTTTTGGAGGTTTTGAGAGGTCATATAAAAGATATATTTGGATGAAGCCATGGGTTAGAATAATATTTAATCTTTTTATTTGGTTTCGAACTAATTTAATCTTTTTAGTCTTAAGTTGGTTTAATAGTTTCAAAATTTTTGTTAAGTCCTTTATAAAGCGCTAAAATTCTTTTATTATTAATTGACCTTGTATTCTAATATTTTGCTTAAAAATAAAATAATACCAATTGTGCTTCATAGAGTGGTTCCCTCTCAATACACATCATTTGAAGATATTAGTCTTGAAAACTTACAAACAGTTTTTAGTCAAGCTAGTAGTCAATATTTAACTATCTCTGATAATTTAGATAATTTAGATAATGAATATTATTATATTGTAACTTTTGATGATGGCTATTTATCTGATTATGAGCTAGTCTTTCCCTTGATAAAAAATTTGAATATAGTTGCTACATTTTTTATTAATCCAATAAATGTTGGGAAGCCAGGGTTTATGAATTGGGATATGATTCGAGAAATGAGTATTGCAGGAATGTTATTTGGCTCTCATGGCCTCAGTCACCAAAATATGGTTAGCCTTAGTCTTAATGAGGCTAAAGATGAATTGCTTAAATCTCGTGAAACTATTGAGAAAAATATAGGTAAAGTAATTTCATCTTTTTCATTTCCATTTGGGCAATATAATAATAAACTAATTGAATTAGCTGGGAGATGTGGCTATTCAAACTGTTTTGTTTCGAGCCATGGAATTATGTCATATAAAAAAAATTTTATACCTAGAAACTCAATTAATAGCAAAATGAAAAAATCTGATATATTTAATATCTTGTTTGTGACTAATAAAGGTATTTTGAAATGGATGATTGAAGATTTTGTAAAAATTACACTGAAAAAGCTTTTGGGAGTTAATTATTATAAAAAAATAAGAGATTGGTTTTTTAGTAAAAAATCATATGAATTATGACTAGAGATTTTGATTTTGCACTATTAATGGCTGTTTATAAGGGTGATAACCTTATTCATTTTGAAGAGGCTTTCAATAGTATTACTTCACAAACCTTGCTTCCAAATGAAATAATTCTTGTGCAGGATGGCCCTGTTGATGAAGCCTTAGATAGGTCTATTTATGATTTTGTCAATAATGAAATAGTAAATGTTAAATTAATTAAGTTAGAAAAAAATGTAGGCCTAGGGTCTGCTCTTGCTGAGGGTATGAAATATGTATCCTGTGATTATATTGCTAGAATGGATAGTGATGATATTTCTGATCCTCTTAGATTTGAGACACAAATTAGTTATTTGAAAGATAATCCTGATATTTCGGTATTAGGTTCTTATGTAACTGAATTTAACCCTCAAACTCAAAGTCGAAGATTGAGAAAAGTTCCTACTGAATATAAGTTAATGAAAAAGTATATTAAATATAGAAGCCCCTTAAATCATGTAACAGTTATTTTCAAAAAAGATGATGTAAATAAAGCTGGGGGGTATGAATCAGTGTTGCGTTATGAAGATTTTTATCTCTGGTCTAAAATGATTGCTTTAGGCCTAAAGATAGCTAATATCCCTATATCTCTTGTAGATGTTAGAGCTGGTGATGATTTGATTAAAAGACTAAATGGAGTTAATGCTTTCAACAAGGACTTGTTTTTTTTTAAAAAACTTCATAATGAAGGATTTATATCCTATCATGTTTTCTGTATCAATATTTTTATTAGGCTGATAACTAGACTTATGCCAATTCGTATTACTAGTTTAATTTATCACTTAGTAAGAAAAATCTAGGAATTTTATGAAATATTTTTTTGATTTTTGTTTTGGAGTAATTTTGTTGATACTTTTATCTACTCCTATGCTTATAATTGCTATTACAATTCGTATTTCATCTAAAGGACCAGTTATTTTTTGGTCAGATAGAGTAGGCTTTGCTGGAAAAATATTTAGTATGCCAAAATTTCGAACTATGTTTGATAATACCGAGGTTTTAGCTACTGATAAGCTTAATAATCCAAATGAAAGTATTACATCTATTGGTAAGTTTCTTCGAAAATATAGTTTAGATGAATTACCACAGTTATTTTTAATAATAAAAGGCTCTATGAGTTTTGTGGGTCCAAGGCCTGCTTTATTTAATCAAACAGAGCTAATTGAGCTGCGTAAAAATGGTGGCTTAGATCAAGTTATACCTGGATTGACTGGCTGGGCACAAGTTAATGGTCGTGATAAAATTTCTAATGCTGAAAAAGTGGAGTTGGATTTAGAATATATGCGTTATAAATCATTTTGGTTTGATATAAAAATACTCTTAATTACTTTTGTTGCAGTTTTTAAGAGTACAGATGTGGTGCATTAATAAATATATTGGTCATCCTAAGATTATTAGGCTAGAGAATGAGTTTATTCAGTGACTCTTGGTTAGACATCTTTTTTTAATAAAAACTCCTAATATTACATATGAAAAAATTGCAATACAGAGGGTGCGCTAAGCTTATAGATATTTGGAGTTCTCAATTGAATTCTAATCCAAAAAAAATCATTTACTAAAAAAGATTACACTAAACGACAAGAGGTCATTTACATTTCGATTAAACGCCTCTATGATATAGAAGAGTTGGATTATCGAATGATATAAAGGTGGTTGAATCAAAGTGAAATAAAGATTCACACAGGAAAAACCTGATTCGATTCATAGGTTTTTTAATTAACAATATTACTATAGAATTATGACATGAGATATTTTAAAAAAATATTATATAATTTAATTTTTCCTATTATGAAATTCATAGTAGTTGTATTTTTTAATCTTAAAAAGACTAAATTACGCACTCTTTTTTATAGTAGTTTAAAACATGTAGATAGCCTTCAGTATTTTTGCATTGATACAGATAGTGAAACATTTCTTGTAGACTTAGATGATCAAGAAATTGGAAAAAGTCTATTTAGTGAAGGATTATTTGATTTTGATAAATTACTTTTAGCTCAAGATATTATTAAATCAAAAAATCAAAACTTTGAGAGCAAAACACTTATTGATATAGGAGCCAATATAGGCACTATTTCCATACCTGCAATTAAACGAGGTGTGTTCAAAAATGTAGTTGCATTTGAACCAAATCCAAAAAATTTAAAACTTTTAAAAGTGAATTTAATCCTCAATAATATTGAAGATAAGTTTAAGGTTTATCAGGCTGCAGTTGGTGATAAAGATACGCTCTTGGATATGGAGCTATCAGATGAAAATAGTGGAGACCATCGTATAATTGTTTCTGATTCTAATGGTATGTTTAATGAATCTAATAGAAAAAAAATACAAATAAGCTCTATTAAGTTAGACTCAGTTTTGACAGAATTAAACTCTTTAACTACTTTGATTTGGGTTGATGTTCAAGGTTATGAGGGACAGGTTCTTATGGGTGCAAAAAATATATTACAAAAAAAAGTGCCTCTTGTTATAGAATTCTGGCCTTATGGGCTAAATAGAGCTGGTGGTTTAGATATGCTTAATAAATCACTATCTATGTATGATGGGTTTTATGATCTGAGTAAACCAGATATTTTTTATGATATTAACCAACTTAGTTTCTACTATGAAAAAATTGGTATTGATGGAGATTTTGTAGATCTGTTGATTTTATAATTTAAGCTGTTTCAGAGTTTTAAGTCCCCATAATAAAAATAGCAGATTTACTATATTTAAAAACTAAGGATAATTTATATTTTATGCGAATTTTGGTTACTGGTGGAGCGGGCTACATAGGGTCACATGCATGTGTAGAGCTTATTAATTCTGGCTACGAGGTTGTTATAGTTGATAACTTTTGTAATTCTTCCCTCGAGTCTATTAAAAGAATAGAAAAGTTAACGAATACGACAATAACTTTTTACGAGTTAAATATTGGAGTTAAAGTTGACGTTATTAGAGTATTTGAAGAACAACAAATAGATGGAGTTATGCACTTTGCTGGTTTAAAGTCTATCAGTGATTCTGTAACTAGACCAATTGACTATTATAATAATAATGTAAGTAGTACTATCTATTTGCTGGAAGTAATGAAGCAGTTTAATTGTAAAGTTTTTGTTTTTAGTTCTACTGCAAGCATATATGGGGATTCAAAAGTTCAGCCTATTTCAGAGAATTTTCCATTATCTCCTTCCAATCCATATGGACGATCAAAGCTTGTAGTTGAGAATATCCTTAAAGATATTTTAGTTTCCGAAGATGACTGGATGATTGCTTTATTGAGATATTTTAATCCTATAGGGGCCCATATTAGTGGCATAATTGGAGAAAGCAGTCTTCAAGCTCCTAATAATTTAATGCCTTTAGTATTAGATGTTGCATCTGGAAAGCGAAAAAAGTTAAAGATTTTTGGTGATGACTATCCAACACATGATGGAACTGGTGTTCGTGATTATATACATGTTACTGATCTTGCAAAAGCTCATATAAAAGCGCTTCAAGCAATTATAAGTGGGGTGAATCTTATTGAAGTAAACTTAGGAACGGGCAGGGGACATTCAGTTTTTGACTTAATTAAAACTTTTGAGATAACTTCAGGTATAGCTATTCCATATAAAATAATTCCTAGACGGAGTGGGGATGTTGCTATTTGTTATGCAGATGTATCCAAAGCAGAAAAATTGCTTGGATGGAAAGCTGAACTTGGACTAAGGGATATGTGTATTGACGCTTGGCGATGGCAATCAATGAGTCCAAAAGTTAAAGCTTAATTTATTGCTACTAGACATTTATAAAATTTTAAATAAACCCCATTTTCTTTGCATAATAGTTTGTAGCCTCTAGATAGCCTTTAAAATGCCCACAATCAAAACGCTTTCCTTTAAATTTATATGCAATAACTTGGCCTTTTTTTGCTTGAATAGCTAATGCGTCAGTTAATTGTATTTCACCCGTTTTATCTGGCTTGGTGTCTTTAAGAATACTAAAAATATCTGGAGTAAGTATATATCTACCAATTACTGCCATTGTAGAAGGGGAGTTATTAATATCAGGCTTTTCTAACATATTAGTAACTCTATATAAATTATCAGTATTTTCTATCAAATCTCCCATAATAATGCCATATTTATCTGTCTCACTTTTTGGAACATCTTCAATTGCAATTATTGAGCAATTATATTTTTTAAAAATTTCAATCATTTGCTTAAGTACACTATTTTCTTCAGTGTCACAACTGCACAGATCATCAGCTAAAAGAACAGCAAATGGCTCATTACCAATTAAAGGTTTCCCTGAAAGTATTGCATGTCCTAATCCTAGCATTTTCTGCTGGCGAACATAAGTAAAAGTTGAATTATTAATAATATTCATAATTTCATGAAGATGGTGTTCTTTTTCAGTTCCTTTAATTTGTGATTCAAGCTCAATTGCATTATCAAAATGATCTTCGATTGCTCTTTTTCCTCTTCCTGTAACAATAGCCATATTGTTTATTCCAGCCTTCAGTGCTTCTTCTACACCATATTGAAGTAGAGGCTTATTAAGGATTGGAAGCATTTCTTTTGGCACTGCTTTAGTGGCTGGAAGAAAACGGGTTCCATAGCCAGCTGCAGGGAAAAGACATTTTTTAATCATTTATGATGACTTTATATTATTATAAGAGTTGTTTTACCAGACAAAACATTATGCCATTATTTGTATTTTATCTTGTTTAACATTAATTCAAAACTTAAACCCAATTTAATAATATGCAACATAGGACATTTTATCTATCAATAAATCATTTATAACAAAAAATATTGTAATTCAGAATATAATTAAAAAAATAATTTTACTTTTAAATAATAATAATGCCCTCAGATTACTATAGTGAAGATGAAATAAAAAAATTAGACTTTGAATCTATTGGTAAAAACATAAAGATTTCAAGGACGTGTAGTTTTTTTAATGAACATTTAATATCTATGGGTGATAATGTTCGTATTGATGCTAATTCAGTAATTACTGCTAGTAAAGAGCCAATAATTTTTGGATCATTTATTCATATTGGTGTTGGCTGTTATATAAATGGAAGTTATGGGCTAGAACTAAAAGACTTTAGCGGGCTATCATCTGGTGTAAGATTATTTTCATCTTCAGATGACTATAGTGGTGAATTTATGACAAATCCAACAGTTCCTTCAGAATTAACAAACCCATATAATAGTAAAGTGATTATTAGTAAGTATGTAAATATTGGTAGTAATTCAGTTATTATGCCAGGAGTTACTATAGAGGAGGGTTCTGTAGTTGGCTCGCTTTCTCTTGTTAATAAATCATTAAAATCTTGGGGAGTATATTTTGGTGCTCCTGTAATTCGCCTTAAAGATAGAAATAAAAACATTATACTTTTATCAAAAAAAGCTTACGGCTTTTAAAAAATGAAAAAAAAATTTGAAATTGGTTTATTTGCACTAAACTCAAGTAGTGGCATTTCAATGACTAAAGTTGAGGAAAGGTGGCGAGCAGATTGGGATGATATTGAAATAGCTGCAAAATTGAGTGATAAAGCTGGTTTGGATTTTATAATTTCTGTACAACGATGGTTGGGTTTTGATGGAGCTACAGACCCTGCAGGCTTGACTTATGACTCACTAACTTTTTGTGCTGCACTAGCTTCTATAACTTCAAATATTAGGTTATATGCAACGGTTCATGTGCCTATTTTACATCCAACTTATTTAGCAAGATCATTAGCTACTATAGACCAAGTTTCTAAGGGCAGGGCTGCACTTAATATCGTTTGTGGTTGGAATCAGCGTGAGTTTGAAATGTTTGATATTATGAATCAAGATATGGTGAATAGATATGATGAAGGCGAAGAATGGCTAAAGCTTTTAAATAATATTTTTAGTAACTCAACTTTTAAACCTTTTAAGGGTAACTATTTTAATACTCGTTTTTCTTCAACATCACCTAAACTATATAAAAGAAACAAGATAAATACATTAAATGCTGCCTTCTCAGAAACTGGTAGATCATTTGCTGCAAAAAATTGTGATTCCTTAATTACAATGTTTTCAAGTTATGACTCTGCAAGAAAACAAACTAAAAATATAAAAAAAACTGCCAAGCTTCATAACAATAGTATTAAAGTTTATGGTTTAGTTCATATTGTATGCAGAGAAACTGACATAGAGGCTGAAGAGTATTACAACTACTATGCTGGTGAAATGGCCGATAAAGACGCAATAAATAACTTTATATCGATACTAAGTAGAGGGGACAAAAATTCAGTTTTAGCAAATCTACAAAAATCTCAAATGAAAAAAATGGCAGGTGGATTAGGAAGCTTTCCTATTGTTGGTAGCCCGAAAACTGTGATGAGTAAAATTTCTGATCTGGATGATTTGGGTCTTGATGGAATTGCCATTGGTTTTGTTAACTTTAAAGATGAGTTACCTTACTTTATAGACAATGTTTTTAAAAAAATAACCTAATACCGAGTAAAATATATATCAATTAAATCAATTAAATCATAAAAATGTCTAATCACATAGAAACTGAAGAGATTTTCTTATCATTTGTGGAAGAGGCTCTTGAACTAACTGAAGGTATTTTATCTAAAAATATAAGTATGAGTTTGGGGGAGATTGAAGAGTGGGACTCCCTTTCAATTATGAGTTTTGTTTCCCTGATTGATGTTGAGTTTAATATTGAAGTAGATGCCGATATTCTAATTAACTGCAAAACTCCAAGTGAGCTATTTAAGCTTACGAGCAAGCTTTTAAAGTAAATTTTAAATGCTCGATTTTAGTAATAAATACATCCTCATTACTGGAGCCTCTTCAGGCCTTGGAAGGGCGTTATCAATTATATTGGATAGTTATGGTGCAAACTTAGTTTTAACTGGAAGAAATGAGCTTGAGCTTCAGAATACTCTTGCTGTCCTTAAAGGTAAAAATAATTCAATATTTAGTCATGATTTAAATGAAATCAGTCAATTACCATCACTACTAGAAAAGCTATTTTCAAATAAAATTTTGTATGATGGATTTGTTCATTGTGCTGGAGTCCATACTTTTCTTCCGCTTAATTTATTAACAATTGATGATATCTCAACAGCATTTCATGTAAATGTGTATGCCCCTTTTTTAATAATTAAAGAGCTCTCTAGGAAAAAAAACTTTAACTCTAATGCATCAATAGTCTTAATTTCTTCTGTTATGGCCTCTCTTGGCTCCTCTTCACTGTCTGTTTATTCTTCAAGTAAGGCAGCACAACTTGGTCTAGTGAAGTCTCTAGCTGTAGAGCTTGCTAATAAAAAAATAAGAGTTAACTCTATTTCAGCTTCTTTACTAGCATCAAAAATTCTTGACAAAGTTAAGACTAAAACATCAACAAATAGTTTTCATGAGATTGAAAATAAACATTTACTTGGACTTGGTTCTTATGATGACATAATACCAAGCATTGTTCACTTACTTTCAGATCAGAGTCTTTGGATTACTGGATCAAATATGATAGTAGATGGCGGATATTCCTCATGGTAACAAATATTAGTGCTGAAATTACTCATGTTGAGTACTATCTTCCAAAGGTAGATTACTCCAATAAAAATCTTACTAGCAAAACTAAAGACCGAGTAGCAATAACTTCCATAATTGATAAAGTTGGTATTGATAAAAAGTTTGCAGCTGAAAAAAAAGAATTTTCAACAGATTTGGCGGTAAGAGCGGCTACTAAAATTTTAAATAAAAACCCAGAATTAAGAAATGATATAGACTTTGTGATTTTTTGCACTCAGTCTCCTGAACACGTATTGCCAGCAGGAAGTAGCTTTATTCAAAAATCTCTCTTTCCTGATAGGTTTATTGGAGCAATTGATGTTAGCCTAGGCTGCTCAGGATTTGTTTACTGTCTTTCGATTGCCCAGAGCCTAATTCAATCAAGTGCAGCAAAAAATATTCTCTTAGTTACTGCTGATACATATAGTAAGTATATATCTTCCGAAAATATATCAGTAAGAACAATATTTGGAGATGGTGCTTCTGCCACTATAATTCAGGCCTCAAATATCCACGAGTCAAGTAACTATAAATCTGATTATGGAACAGATGGAAGTGGAATTTACGATTTAATAGTTCCAGGCAGTGGTTTAAAAAAAACATCACAAATTAAAAATGAAAATTTAAAGCCCAACTTCATAGCAAAGATTAAAGATTTAGAGTTATATATGGATGGGCCAAAGATATTTACTTTTGCATTAAAAGCAGTTCCTTCAACTATAAAAGAAACTCTTAAGAAAAATAATCTAAAAATGGAGGATATTGATATTTTTATTCTTCATCAGGCTAATAAGTTTATGTTGAACACTTTAAGAAAAAAATTAGGTATTTCAAGTGATAGATTTTATATAGGGTTGGTTGATAAAGGAAATACTACCTCATCCACTATTCCAATTGCATTGAGTGATGCAATTAAAGAAAAAATTGTTAAGAAAAATATGAGAGTATTAATCTGCGGTTTTGGAGTTGGCTTATCTTGGGCAACATCAGTAATTCATATAAATGAAAAACTGATAAAGAGCGTAATGAATTGAGCTATGGTAGTTAAAAATTATGATCATTACGAGTGCCTTCCTCGTAAGATTATTACTATAGATAACTTTTGTCTATTAAGTGTTCGCAGGCAAGATATAAGTCGCATTAGAATTTGGAGGAACGCCCAATTAAATGTATTAAGGCAAGATAAAGAAATTACTGAAAAAGAACAAAATGATTACTATAAAGGTAATATTTTTAATCAATTTAAAGTAGATAAGCCTAAAAACATTATTTTTTCTTTTTTAAGAGATAATATCTTAGTTGGTTATGGGGGACTAGTTCATATTAAATGGGGCCATTCTTGTGCTGAGGTTTCCTTTCTAGCTGAAACGGAAATAGCGGGTTCTGAAGAAGATTATAATGAGTTGTTGCCAAGTTTTTTAAGTGCAATAAAAGAGATAGCTTTTAATGATTTGAAATTAAATAAATTGACTGCTGAACTTTACGATATTAGACCAAATTATAAAAAAACATTAATTCTGAACGATTTTGTAGTTCAAGAGGTTTTGAAGAAACACGTTCTGATTGATTCTGATTATATAGACTCAATTATTTTTAGCTGTAAAAATAACAATTAAATCTTATGAGAATAGAAAACTATAATGTTGGTAGTAACTACTCTCCATTCGTTATAGTTGAAATGTCTGGAAACAACAACTAGTATCTTTCAAGAGCTTTATTTGGGTTATACATGAGACTGTTAGACTCTATCTCAATATTGAACTCTAGGCAGGGTATTAGGATGGGTAAACTTGTATACGCAAAATCACTCCACTGTGACCGACTGAATTTGGATTGTACCTTTAGTGAAAAAGTCATTCCATGTCTAGAATTCACAATGGAATTCCAATCCAACCAACTCATTTATCAAAAAGAATACACTAAACGACAGCAGATCA